>JACCDG010040927.1_pt1 | contig 20771 bp, 20 predicted proteins | sample 7442471 | NCBI WGS metagenome assembly JACCDG01 (sample SAMN15323444, study PRJNA562643) | freshwater metagenome | isolation source: river surface water | place: USA:Blue River Watershed | collected 2017-08-17 | reverse complement strand
TTAAGGGAGACGTAAAACGGTTTTGTCACTTTGTGGTCGAAAGGGCTTTGTAGGCATCCCATCCAATCGAAACAAGTAGACCGTCTTTGAAAATCAGCGGTGTAAGCTCCGTGTCATTAATGGTGCCATCGGGCACAATAACGCGGGCTACGTAATATTCCACTGTATACGAACCATTTGGACCTTTGACTAATTCGGCTCTGTAGGGATTGGGGATTGTTTGGGGTTGATAGGTTTTATCGTTGCTATTAACGGTGTAACCTACGGTCATTTTATCGCCGAATAATTGATGGACGGTGTTAATCGGCATGCCTGTTTTAATAGAGGCAAATGCGGATTCATTGAGTAGATATTCTCCTTTTAAAGCACTTGAAAGAGAATCGTACTCAGGTAAATTGGCGCAGCCACCTAAGGCTAAGACTAAACTTAATATGATGAATTTCTGTTTGTTCATATGGCTCATTATATCTACAACTTTGTTTTATGCTAGTGTTGTCTTTGTAATCATTGAAATAGGTGTCCATAGAATTTTTAGCATGGCGCGGGTCCTGGCCCTGCGGTACCCTATCATCCTCAGAGCTAAAAAGCTCGCTCTTCCGGGTGATAGGGAACCCCCCTTCGGGCCACCCGCTTTTGCAAATAAAGTATATGAACAACCTAAGTGAAAATCAAAAAATATCAAAAAACTTAAATCTTGCCCTGTAAATACTTTTGCCTTTGCTCTTGAGGAAAATGTTCGATGGCATAACGTAGCATAGTGCGTGGCATTGTCTTGTACCTTGATTGCAAATATTTTTCAAGGGTTGGGCGATCTACTCTCTTACCCACTTCCCTTAGCATCCATCCAATTGATTTATGCATTAAGTCATGCTCGTCTTGCATTAACATGTCGGCGATGGCGAAGGTTTCTTTGGCATCTCCTTGGCGAATGAAATGAAAGGTGGCGACTATGGCCATGCGTTTTTCCCAGAGGTGGTTGGAGCGGGCTAATTTTCTTAACAGTGTGGTCTCTTTGGTATGGGCCCATGGTCCAAGTACGTGATAGGCGCTTAGGTCGACTAAGTCCCAATTATTGATGAACTTGGTATTGTTTAAATAAAAACGGACTATTGTGTGTTGCTCTTGTGGGGTGCCTTTTTTAAATTGAGCAACGGCAATAAATAAAGAGACGACTCGAATTTCATGCCAGGGGCTTTGGATTAAAATATTTAATTCGCTGACGGGTAAATGGGCATAGGTTTTGGCGATGATGCGTGATTGAGGGACGGTGATGCCTAAGAATTGATCACCATGACCGTATTGACCGGGTGCAGTTTTGAAAAATCCTGCTAAAACTTTCGCTTTAGCAGGATTTTTTAAGGACTTCATGTGTTTATCAAGATGTGCGGCGTTACTCATAGATGTTGTTAATATTTAACTGAACATCCATAGGATTTTGTTACAGGAGTTGTTATCGGTGAACCAGCCAATGCTTCGTCTAAAGCGGTGCGCACATAATTTTTCGATGTGGCGACATCTGCAGGATCTGCGGATGGCTTATCATCAATGGCACCCTGATAAATTAAAACACCGTCGGGATTAATAATGTACATATGCGGTGTTGTTTGAGCGGCATATAAACGACCTACCGTTCCGTCGGGATCTAATAATACTGCTGTTGGCGATGCTTTTTTATCTTGGGTTAATTGATCTGCTTCTTTCGCAGAATATTGACCTTGTTTACCAGGTGCTGATGAATTGATGGATAACCACACCACTCCTTTATCCGTATAGTCATGTTGCAATTGCTGCATGTTGCCACTGTCATATTGTTTTTTCACAAATGGGCAATCGTGATTAAACCATTCGAGAACGACATATTTACCTTTCAAATCAGCTAAATGATAGGCGGTTCCTTTGGTATCAGTTAAGGTAAAATCTTTTGCTGCTTCTCCGACGACAACTTGAGCGTGTACGGTCATTGGCATGACGAGCATCGCGGTGATCGCCCATAATTTAATAATAGTGTTCATACATCCTCCTTAAATTATATGTGAATCATTTAGTGAAGCTGATCGATTAATCCTTTGACGGTAATCGATTCGCCTAGAATTTCCTCGATGCCTTGCGCTGAATTGTAATACACGTACAAGGGAATACTCTGACGTCCACGTTGAGAAAGCGCTTGGGTAATGGCTGGATCATACGTCGTCCAATCCGCTTTGATTAAGATGATATTCTTTTTCTTAAAATTTTCCACAACTTTCGGATGTTGAAGTACCAAGCGATCATTGACCTGGCAGGTTAAACACCAGGCGGCGGTAAAATCAAGAAAGTACGCTTTCCCTTCCTTTTGATACTGTTCAATTAATTGCGGTGTGAATTTTTTCCATTGATTGGATGTGGCTCGCGTGCCTAATTGCACATTTAAAACCCAGACAAGCCATAAAGCACTGACTAACATCAAAATGCCCATGATACGTTTTAACGTGTTCATCCAGGGGCCAGGCTTGGGAATGAACTTAAATAGCGACGGGAAAGCGCTTAGAGTCAGCATAGGCAAGGCCATGCCAAATCCTAAGCACGTAAACACAATGAGCACATAAAGCGGTGATTGGGTTAAGGCATAAGCAATGGCTGTGCCCATAAATGGTGCGGTGCAAGGTGTCGCTACAAGCGTTGCTAAGAGTCCGTTTAAGAAACTTGATTTTAACCCGCGTGCGGATTGGGCAACACTCCCCAAGGTTGTGAATTGTGTGCCAATTTCAAAAACACCAAATAGATTCAGCGCAAGAACGATAAATAAAAGTGCCATTCCAGCCACAACAGCTGGGGATTGAAATTGAAATCCCCAGCCAATATGGGTCCCTGCGTTTTGCACAAGCACTAAAATCAATGCCAGAAGGACAAAGGATATAATGACCCCCGCTGCAAAAACACCGCCATGTAACAATGATTCCCGTCGGGAATAACGGTGTTGTGCTAAAGCAATAACTTTTAATGAGAGCACCGGTAATACGCAAGGCATGATATTTAAAATCAATCCTCCAATAAACGCAAATAAACATGCTAGCCATAATGTGACATTGACCTGTGGATCAATAGCAGCAACAGCGCTTACAGGAATTGTGGCTTTACAGCTTATACCGTCGACGGTAATCAAGCCCTCTATTTCTTTAGGAATAATTGTGAGTAAGTTAGATTTTGGAATAATTAAATTAAACCCGCTTGATATTAAACTAAATATTTGGGGTGAGGCATGCAACATGATGTCATTACGAAAAGGAAAAAATTGCGCATGCTCGGGGGTATCAGTTGCGGCGATTGTAATCTGCCATTGCTTTGGCAGTAAATTGGCATTGACCTTCCACGGGCATTGCTCGTGAGGAATAAGCTGACGCGCTTTGACAAAATCCCCTGATACAATTGGGTCTAACTCAGTGACCTCTGCGGTAGTGAGTGGTTGAATGAGTGTGCCTTTTCCAGGAATGCAATCGATTTGACACGCAAGCCACGTCACATCAGCCTGCACTGGCAGCGTCGATGATAGTGACGTTTGAGGCGAGGTTTTTATCTTCACTAAAAAAATAACTTCTTTATCATAGCCATACGCAGTTAAAGGCGGCACATCAATGCGTATGGGTGTTGGCCATTGAATAGGATCAGCTTTCCATCCTTCGGGTAAAGTCCATTTAATTTCTGGAGCTAAGCCCGAATCACCTGGATTACGCCAGTACACATGCCATTTATCCTCCATGCGCATGCGTACCCCCACCCAAAAACTATCACCAGGCTTAACCGCACGCGCTTCGCTGAGTAAGGAGACTTCGGTGTGCGCAGCGGTGATGCTTTGCGCCTCACTCGTCATCGGTATGACACATGCCATGAGAATCAATAGAACCCATTTCATTCACCTAGAATACGCCACAAAAGCGCCTGATACAATCATTAATTCGAAGGTGCGAACCTTAATCTCCCTAATTTCCAGAACTTCGTTGACGTTGATGGGAAGTTAGCCAATAATAGGATATGGCCACATTTACCGGTATTGGTTACTCCCAACATCCCGATTGTCAGCAGGCTGCCTTTGATGCGGGCCTCATGGTGCGCAAACAACTCGGAGAAACAGAAGCTGATTTTATTCTGCTTTTTGCCACCCATGACTACTGCAAACCGCAAACCCTCTCCGCGTTAAAATCAGTCATTACCACCAAACAATTAATCGGCTCCTCGGCTGCAGGAATTATTTTACCGAATCAAATTATCACGCGTGGGGTTGGGGTTTTAGCCATGAAGTCCGACGATGTTCAGTTTACGACCTGTGCCATGTCTGTAAATCCCACGTCAAATATGAAAACACTGGGTTTTGATCTCACCCAACAATTAACACGATTCCTTCCTCCCGCATTGCAAAAACAAGGATGCCTTATTTTTGGCGATGGGTTTTACCGTCATAGTCAGGAATTTATTAAAGGCATTACGGAAGCGTTTGGCACAAGTTTCCCTCTCATCGCAGGGATTAACAGCACAGATACTCTGAATAAAAAGAATTACCAATTCTATAATAATCAAATCCTCGAATCTGCACTTGTATCTGTCTTAATCTCAGGAACAAGTAGATTTCTTGTCGAAGCCCGTCACGGTTATAAATTATTAGGTCGACCACGCGTTGCCACTAAAACACATGAGCATATCGTGCACACCATCAATGACAAGCCCGCTATTCAATTGTATGAAGAATTCTTTAATAAAACTGCCGACGACATACGCCAAGACCCCTTAAAACCACACCAGGTTTATCCATTGGCATTCTTAGACGAACAAACCAACCAATATCTGGTTAGAAACCCTGTTGACATCCTTGCTGACGGCAGTATAGTTTTTTATGGAGATATTCCTCCCAATGCGCACGTGCATTTACTGATTTCGAACAAAGAAGCTTCATTGCAAAGCGCTTTAAGTGCGGCCCAGGATTTAAAACACAGAATTGATCCTAAAGTAGCTGAAATTATTTTTATCATTGAATCTCATCACCGGCATAAATTATTAGGACATAATGCCCACCATGAGATTATGAACATACGGGAAACCATCGGATTTGTTACGCCAGCATTTGGCATGTACAGTAACGGGGAAATCGCCTCCTGGCCTGTGCGCGGGGGACAACATACAACCAGTTTAAATAATGGCGGCCTTGTCTTAGCTGCTCTTGCGTAATACCTATGACCATGTCCTTTGGACTTATCGCTTCCTTGATTGCACTCATTGCTCTTGGCATTGTGAGCTTTATCGGCTATTTGATGTATAAAATTGCCGCCCGCGATACCGTCATTGCCCAATTGCAAGAATACCAACAAAAAATGAGCCGTTCTTTTCGAGAACTCGACGAGCAAGCTAAATTAATTGTCCGTACCGACTTGCAATTAAATCGCGCACAAAGTGAATTGGATAAAAGACTTAATGGGCTTAATGCCTTGCAACGCGCGACACGCAGCATTAGTCAGGCTCTTAATGAAAGCGAAATTTATCAACGGCTTACCTTAAATCTTTTTGAAGAATTGGGATTTGCAAAAGTATTCGTAGCGAGTCTTGCTGATAATAATCAATTGCGTGGGCGGATGATCTTAGGTTATGCCGAGGATAAAATAGCCCCCATTATTAAAAGCATTAACAGTGATGAAGCAATCACCGCTGCATTTAAAGAAAAACAACTTGTCTCCTCAACCAATGCCACCCGCAAACTCAAAGATAAAGTCATTAGTATTTTTGATACCGAACATTTTATTTTGATACCAGTCACAACTCAAAGCGATGTGATTGGCTTTATCTTCGTCGGAAATCGTTTAAATGCACCCGCCATCACTCAAGGTGATGAAGAGTTAATCGCGATCTTAGCCGGTCAATTAGGTCAAGCTATTGAGAACGCTCAGCTCTTTGAAAAAGTCTTTAAGTCCAGCCAAGAGCTTGAAATCAAGGTGCGCGAACGCACCAAACAATTGGCAAGCGCCTTGGAAACCGTCGAGGAAATCTCACATAAAAAGTCCGCGTTTATCTCAGCGGTATCCCATGAATTGCGCACCCCCTTAACCTCCATTAAAGGCTTTGCGGCACTGTTGATCGCTGGAAAAATAGGTGAAGTGCCCGATAGTGTTAAAGAACGTTTGATTAAAATTAATAATCATTCGGATAATTTGGTTGCCTTGATTAATGACTTATTGGACATTGCGCGTATTGAATCTGGGCGTGTCGAAATGAAATTCTCGAATCATGCCACTAAGAATGTCGTCGACAATGTGATTGACTTATTAACACCCCAGATTACAGCGAAAGAAATTAAATGCTCAACGCGTTTATCTGCCGATATTCCCTCGTTATATATCGATCATACTCAAGCAGAACGGGTTTTTATTAATTTATTAAGTAATGCCATTAAATTTACACCCAAAGGTGGTAGCATTACCATTAGTGTTAGCTCAAGCCCTGTGCCTGGTTTTGCAACCTGCCAAGTTACGGATACAGGGATTGGTATACCGCCGGATGAAGTCAATAAATTGTTTAGCGAATTCTATCGCGTCGACAATGAAATCAATCAACATGTCAAAGGTACGGGTTTAGGTTTAGTATTGGCGAAGAATATTGTGCTCGCCCATAAAGGTAAAATGTGGGTCTCAAGCCAAGTCGGCATCGGCACCACATTTGCTTTTACTTTACCAACCAGTCAAGATGCCATGGCCAACGTTACAAAGGAACATACACCCAATGCGTAAAGAACGAATTATTATTGTCGACGATGATCCCGATATTCTCGACGTCATTCAAATCACCTTAAGCGAAAACTACACGGTCTTTTCTGCCGCCAATGGCAAAGAAGGTTTGGAATTAGTCAAAGCGAAATCCCCTGATTTAGTCATCACCGACTATACGATGCCGGTTATGAATGGGGTCGAATTTGTCCGTAATTTGCGTAAAGATATTTTATTACGCCACTTGCCTATTATTATGCTCACGGGAAAAGGCGAAACCAAAGACATGGTCACCGGCATCGACGCTGGTGCTGATGATTATTTAATCAAACCCTTTGATCCCGAAAATCTATTAGCCCGTATTAAAATGATCCTCAAGCGCACCATCCGTTCTTTGGATGCTAATCCTCTCACTCATTTACCCGGCAATACAACCATCATGGAAGAATTACAAAATCGCATTAATAGCGGCACCATGTTTGCCGTCGGTTACGCTGACCTTGATAAATTCAAAGTGTACAATGATAAATATGGTTTTGAAAAAGGTGATGAAGTTATTCGTGCAACCGCGCGAATTTTAGTAGAAGTCACCCAAGAAATTTGTGGTGACCAGGCTTTTGTTGGCCATATCGGCGGTGATGACTTTGTCTTTGTCTGTGATGATGCCATGGCAGATAAAGTATCCCAAGCCATTATTGATCGATTTGATGCCACCTCACCAAGCTTCTACAGCGACGAGGATCGTGCATTAGGGTATATTCTCGGCAAAGACCGTCAAGGCAATGCCACCAAAGCAGGACTTGTATCGATTTCAATTGGGATTGTGGCTAATAGCCAACAGCCTATTACCCATGTGGCTCAAGTCGGTGAAATTGGTGCAGAATTAAAGAAATTTGCGAAGAATATTGATAAAAGTGTTTTTGTGCGGGATCAACGTAAGACGTAATTTACTACTGGCAAGCTGTTCCTGCAGCATTTAATGTGGTGCCATCCTGGCAATAGGCGGTGCACGATGTTTGATTCTCTGTGCATGCTTTCCACGACGGTAAAATACTCCAAGGCTGTACTGTTTCTGTATCATTGCCTCGACACGCGACCGTATTAGCTGGCTGAGGGGGTTGGCATGTTCCGCATGGATAATAAATGGTACAGGCTTGATGACCGCATTGAGTTGTTCCTTGCTGATGGCCACATCCTGAAGGAAGCGGATTATCAATGATGCACGGATCATTGGCAGGACAATCTTTACAGGCGATGCGTTCCGTACAAAGCACACGCGCTTGCTCTGGCTTTGTTTCCATGCAATGTTTACCCCCAAACGCAGGGCTTGGGCAGGCACATTCACGGTAGCGGGCTTGAGCACCACACGGTAGCCCCGACTCACATTCTTCAGTTCCCGCATGATTAATAAGAGGTTGGCCACTTAAATCACACCATCCACCATCAATTGGTTTAGGATCATTATTATATGAAGTACCGTCTTCATTAGTGCCATTGCCGCCAATGATGGCGCGACTAACTGTATTAAAGTACCCTTCGGTTGTCTCTTGTGTTTTAGGCAGGAAGGTCTGAAAACCAACCACAACCACCACCCCCACAATAGCCAATAAAAGTAGGTATTCAACCGCAGATTGAGCTTTACATCGGGATTTCATAGATAATTAAATATACCATACCGTGAGGAGAATAGCAAAACCAAGAATTGAAGAAAGGTGCTACTTATTTAACCCTTTTAAAAACTGAATAGGCTCGGTTAAATTCTTCGCGCCATACAAATAACTAGCGGTAATAAGGACGTGGGCGCCTGCGGCGACGGCTTCGGGAGCGGTTTGGGCATTAATACCGCCATCGATGGCGATATCGCCTTTAAAGCCTTTGGCTTTCATCGCAGTGATTTTAGATAAAACATCGGGGATGAATTTTTGACCGGCAAAGCCTGGATTAACCGACATGATTAAGACCCCATCGCAATCATCCAAGGCTTCGGTAATCATGGGTGTACCTGGATTGACAACAATAAACGCCTTTTTGCCTAAAGCGCGGATTTTTTGTAAATCCCTTCTTAAGGAATGAATATCAACACTGTCGATTTCTTTAGGCCATTGGCCATAACGCAGGCAATTATTACGACGCTGGCCATAACATTCCACCTGAATTTGAATAATATCTGCCCCCGCCTTGGCATAGGCTTCAATGTAATCCCAAGGGTTCTCAATCATCAAATGGGCTTCTAAAGGAAGTTTGGTATAAGGACGAATGGCCTGAATAATAATAGGGCCGATCGTCAAATTAGGGACAAAATGACCGTCCATGCAGTCGATATGAAAACGCGTCACCCCTGCGGCCTCGGAACGTTTAATATCGTTTCCAAGATTAGCAAAGTCTGCTGAGAGAATTGAGGCTGAGATATCGATTGTTTTTGTCATACTTAAAGTTTTGTTCATTCTTATAATGCGCGAGGAGGGACTTGAACCCTCACGACTTACGTCACACGCCCCTCAAACGTGCGCGTCTACCAATTCCGCCACCCGCGCGCAAAAATCTTTATAAAACGAGGACAACTAAAAACTATACCATATATCTAATGCTACTTGCCATACGCCAACGCCGCCGCCACAAACCCTTTAAACAAAGGATGCGCTGCATCTGGCTTTGACTTAAATTCCGGATGAAACTGACAACCCACAAACCATGGGTGTTTCGGCATTTCAACAATCTCAACAAGGTCACGCTCAGGATTTGTTCCAGAAATTATTAAACCCGCATCCTGCATTTGTTTGCGAAACGTATTATTAAACTCATAACGATGGCGATGACGCTCAGAAATTTTCTGGCTCTTATAGGCATCAAACGCTGATGTGTTTTTCTCGAGCTGGCAATGATACGCCCCTAAACGCATCGAGGCACCAAGATTTTCAACCTTATGCTGCTCTGCTAATAAACTAATCACCGGATATTCGGTATTCTTATCAAATTCCGTCGAGTTTGCCCCCTTCATCCCACACACATGGCGGGCGAATTCAATGGTGGCAATTTGCATGCCTAAACAAATCCCAAAGAAAGGAATATTATTTTCACGCAAATATTTAACCGCTAAAATCTTTCCTTCCACCCCACGTGACCCAAAACCACCAGGCACTAAAACACCATGCACGCCTTTAAATAATTTCTTCGCATCAGCCATGCTTTCAATTTCTTCCGAATCAATTCTGACAATATTGATTTTGGCATTATTCGCAATACCACCATGCACCAAAGCTTCATAAATAGATTTATAAGCATCTTGCAATTTAATATATTTACCGACGACAGCGATCTTCACTTCACGGGCAGGTTTACGTAAACGTTTGAGGACTCCATCTTCCCAATTCTTAATGCCTTTATCCGCTAACTTAATATTCAACTTCTTTAAGACCAAATCATCCAATCCTTCATTCTTTAACGCTAAAGGAACTTCATAAATATGCTTAACATCAATGGCCTCAATAACCGCTTCAATATCAACATTACAAAATAAAGCAATTTTCTCACGCTGTTCACGGGTAATGGATTTCTCTGTACGGCATAATAAAATATTGGGGATAATCCCGATTTCACGCAAACGTCCTACACTGTGCTGTGTTGGTTTTGTTTTTTGCTCGCCTGCAGATTTGATATAAGGCAATAATGTCACATGAATATTGATGGCATAATGCTCGCCTAATTCCCAACGCAATTGACGAATGGCTTCCAAAAATGGTAAGCTCTCAATATCTCCGACGGTGCCGCCAATCTCAACAATGGTCACATCCACATCTTGTTGTTTGGCGACTTTCTTAATACGTTCTTTGATTTCATCCGTAATATGAGGAATGATCTGAACCGTCTTACCTAAATAATCACCACGACGCTCTTTGGTAATGACGGAATAATAAACTTTGCCCGCAGTAATGGAAGAATCCGCACTTAATTTCGCATTTGTAAAACGTTCATAATGGCCTAAATCCAAATCTGTCTCAGCGCCATCGTCGGTAACATAGACTTCACCATGCTGAAATGGGTTCATGGTGCCTGGATCAACATTTAAATAAGGATCACATTTGATAATGGCGGTTGTGAGTCCACGGGCTTCCAAGAGCTTGGCCAATGAGGCTGCAGCAATCCCTTTGCCTAAACTTGATACAACCCCACCTGTGACAAAAATAAATTTACTCATTGTCCCTTACTCCAATAATAACTTATTGGCATTTTTTGGAATATCGACGGGATATTTACCGGTAAAGCAGGATGTGCAATACCCTTCATCCTTCATGACGGATAACATCCCTTCACGACTCAAGTAACCCAATGAATCAACTTTAATATAATCAGCAATTTCTTGAACGCTCTTATTATGGGCGATTAATTCTTTCGTTGATGGGAAATCAATACCATAAAAACAGGGGCTAACAATCGGTGGACAGGAAATACGCATGTGAATCTTTTTAGCTCCAGCATCACGCAAGGCATCAATACGCGTACGGCTCGTTGTCCCACGCACAATTGAATCTTCGACGACAATAACTTCTTTGCCACGGATCATATCGCTAATAGGATTTAACTTAACCCGTACACGAAATTCACGTAAGAATTGTGTCGGTTGAATAAAGGTGCGTCCAATATAGTGATTGCGGATCATGCCAATTTCAAAAGGAATGCCTAATTGCTGTGCGTATCCAAGTGCCGCATAATTTCCTGAATCAGGAATACCCATGACAAAATCAGCTTTGGCTGGATGTTCTTTAGCCAATTGCATGCCTAAACGTTTGCGCACTTGATAAATATTGTCATCAAAAATATGGCTATCTGGACGGGCAAAATAAATATTTTCAAAAACACATTTTTGCTGGGCAGTAGTTTTGCTACCTGGTAAGAATGTCGATTCAAGTTTATTGCCCTTAATCACGACAATTTCACCTGGTGAAATTTCACGGATAAATTCTGCTTTCATCAAATCAAATGCGCAACTTTCCGACGCTAGAATATACCCATCACCTAATTTGCCCAAACATAATGGTCTATACCCATGTGGATCACGGGCACCAATAAGTGTATCTTCGACCATCAATACAACAGAATAAGATCCTTTAACTTGAACCAAGACATGCGCCAACCAATCCGACATTTCACTCTTTGGTGCTTTGGCCAATAAATGCACAAACACTTCGGAATCCATCGATGTCTGGAAGATCGAGCCTTCATCTTCAAGTTTCGCGTAAAGCTCCTCGGTATTCGTCAAATTTCCATTATGCGCAACAGCAATGGGCTTCTTACGGTGAGTAACTAAAATAGGTTGAACATTCTTATTATGACTTCCACCCGTCGTTGAATAACGTGTATGGGCAATCGCCACATGGCCTTTTAAGCGTAAAATATTTTCTTCATCAAAATTATCAACAGCCAAACCACTGCGTTTTAAGACATGGGTGTCTTTGCCATCGTAGGATACAATCCCAGCAGCTTCTTCCCCGCGATGTTGCAACGCATACAGGCCTAAAAACGCCATTTTCGCTGCTTCTTTATGATGACTAATTCCGACGATACCGCACATAGTTTGCCTTTAAGCTATTAGTAAATCTTTATCAAATTGTCTAACAAACCGATACAACCATTTTATATCTTAATACGCGGGTGGCACTGCGCCGAGTTCCCTGCCAACCGGAGGAGCCTGTTTTTCAAGGCTCTGAGGATTAGGAGAGTGCCGCAATGTCTCGTAATTAATAGCGGTACCACTGACAGAAGTCAGTGGTGGCGCGGTGACAGGACCCGCGCCATGCACCTTATATCCCACGTATTACACTTATATTTATCTCTGTTTGCTTAACACAGATTCCGGCTGTTTACCTTTATAGAGTTCCTGCAGTGAATCCACAGTGAAATCTTCTTTAATCATCGCTTCAATCCCATTCACAGCAGCCCATGCCCCTTGAATCGTTGTGATACAAGGCACCTGATGTAAAATCGCTGCCGCACGGATGGTGCGCATATCTGACTGGCTCTTTTTACCCGACGGTGTATTAATGATCAATTGAATCGAACCATTTTTCACCAAGGTTAAGGCATTATTTTCACTCTCATGATTCTTATCAAGCACATTGACTTGAATCCCAGAAGAACGCAATACTTTCGCTGTTCCTTTGGTTGCAAATATTTTAAAAGACATATCCGATAATTGCTTGGCCATAAACGCCACTTCGCGCTTATCTGATTCATTCACGCTAATAAATACGGACCCCTCCGTCGGTAAAGCCTGATTTGCGCACAATTGTGATTTAGCAAAGGCGGCTGGGAATGTCGACGCACAGCCCATGACTTCACCGGTTGATTTCATTTCCGGGCCTAAAATAATATCGACACCTGAAAAACGGCTAAAAGGCAATACCGATTCTTTAACACAAATGTATTTCATGTCGTCGGGATTTGGAAACTTGAAGTCTTTCAGTTTCTTACCCGCCATGATTTGAGCCGCAATCTTTGCTAAAGGAACACCGGTTGCTTTAGATACAAATGGACTTGTACGTGAGGCCCGTGGATTAACTTCCAACACATACACGGTTGTGCCCTTGACAGCAAATTGAATATTAAGTAAACCAATGACGCGAAGCGCCTTGGCCAAACGTTCAGTATACTGCTTAATCGTTGTAATGACACCTTCACTTAATGTGTGTGGAGGAAGTACGCACGCAGAATCGCCCGAATGGATCCCTGCATTTTCAATATGTTCCATAACACCTGCGACGTACACTTGCTCCCCGTCACAAATAGCATCGACATCAACTTCCTGCGCATCTTCCAAAAATTTATCAATCAATACCGGATGACCACGGGAGACGCTATGCACTTCATCTAAAAATGAACGCAATGATTCTTCATCATACACAATGCGCATCGCCCGTCCACCTAAGACGAATGATGGACGAACTAAAACTGGATAACCAATGCGTTGAGCGACAACTAATGTTTCATCTTTAGAACAGGTTGACCCATTCGATGGTTGTTTAATCCCAAGCGTATCAATCAATTTTGAAAATTGCTCGCGGTTTTCTGCTAAGTCAATTGAATCAACAGTTGTACCAATAATGGGCAAACCAGCTTGATGCAAACGGCGTGCTAAGTTCAATGGTGTTTGACCACCAAATTGCACAATCACCCCGTCGGGTTTTTCCACATCATAAATATTCATGACATCTTCAAACGTCAATGGTTCAAAATACAAACGGTCCGATGTGTCATAATCCGTCGATACGGTCTCGGGATTGGAATTAACCATGATCGTTTCAAAACCTAATTCTTTTAACGCAAATGACGCATGGCAGCAGCAATAATCAAATTCTATTCCCTGACCAATACGATTGGGTCCGCCACCTAAAATCATGATCCGTTTCTTCGTCGACTTACGCTTCGCATTATTGATAAGCGCTTCATCTTCCGTTTCATACGTTGAATAATAGTAAGGTGTATAGGCTTCAAATTCGGCAGCACAGGTATCAACGGACTTAAATGTCGCGATAATGCCCATTTTCTTACGCATCGTGCGAATATCTAATTCGCTCATGACTTGCTGGGCTTTAGGATCAAGTGCCACACGCTCATCTAAAGGCCCACTCATCAGTTCAGCTAATTGAGGATCAGAAAAACCATATTCTTTGGCTTTACGCATCGACGCTACGCTTAATGTGCCGCTCGTCTCAATTTCTTTGCATAACTCTTGTTCTAATTCAAAAATTTGGGAAATTTGATCAATGAACCAAGGATCAATTTTGGAAAGGTCGACAATATCGTCAATGCTATAGCCTTTTTGTAACGCATACTTGATATAGAAAATGCGTGAGGCATTGGGTTGTGACAAGCGTAACTTGATCTTCTCATCGTCGATATCATTAAAATTCTGTTTATTATCTAAACCAATGTGATCAATTTCAAGGCCGCGTAACCCTTTTTGAAGCGCTTCTTTAAAATTACGGCCAATCGCCATGGTTTCACCGACACTTTTCATGGAAATCCCTAGAATATCTTTGGCTTCCGGGAATTTCTCAAATGTAAACCGTGGGATTTTGACGACGACATAATCAATACTTGGCTCAAAACACGCAGGGGTTAATTTGGTAATATCATTTAAAATTTCATCCAAGCTATACCCTACGGCTAATTTAGCTGCAAACTTGGCGATTGGAAAACCTGTGGCTTTCGACGCCAAGGCGGAAGAACGAGAGACACGCGGATTCATCTCAATGACAGTCATGCGGCCATTTTTAGGATTGATGGCGTATTGAATATTCGACCCACCGGTTTCAACACCGATTTCACGGATCAATTTCAAAGACGCATCACGCATGGTTTGATATTCGCTGTCCGTCAATGTTTGGGCTGGTGCGACGGTAATACTATCTCCCGTATGCACACCCATCGGATCTAAATTTTCAATCGAGCAAATGATGACAACATTATCAGCGCTATCGCGCATGATTTCTAATTCATATTCTTTCCAACCCTCAATCGATTCCTCGATTAAAATTTCATGGATCATGGAGCTTTCAATACCCAAAGACGCAATCTTCTCAAACTCTTCCATGTTCTTGGCGATACCACCACCTGTCCCACCTAAAGTAAATGATGCGCGCACAATACAAGGAAATCCAATTTCTTCGACATAGCGACGGGCTTCATCCATGTTATATGCATTCACACTCTTAGGCACATCAAGACCGATTTTGATACAGGCATCTTTGAATTCACGACGGTCTTCCGCTTTTTTAATCACATCGTATTTAGCGCCCAACATCTCGACATTGTATTTCGCTAAAATGCCTTGCTCATACAATTTCATGGCCAAGTTTAAACCTGTTTGGCCACCCAGTGTGGGTAAAATCGCATCAGGGTTTTCTTTGATAATAATTTTTTCGATAAACTCAGGAGTCAATGGCTCAATGTAAGTGGCATTAGCCAAATTAGGATCGGTCATGATCGTCGCTGGATTGGAATTGACTAAGATGACTTCAAATCCTTCTTCACGCAAAGCCTTACAGGCTTGGGAGCCGGAATAATCAAATTCACAGGCTTGTCCAATAACAATTGGACCGGCACCAATGATCAGAATTTTCTTAATGTCAGTACGTTTAGGCATCTTATGCTTTCATCGCTCCTCGCGCATCAATCATATCAATGAATTGTTTAAACAAATATTGGCTATCGCGTGGACCAGGCGCTGCTTCCGGGTGATATTGAATGGAAAATGCAGGATAAGACTTATGGCGTATCCCTTCCACACTGCGATCATTTAAATTGGTATGAATCACTTGCACATCATCTTGATTCAAACTATTAATGTCGACGCAAAACCCATGATTCTGGGATGTAATCCCAATGCGATTACCTTCAAAATCTTTAACAGGATGATTAATCCCATGGTGACCGAATTTCAATTTATAGGTCGTACCACCCATGGCCAATCCTAAAATTTGATTACCTAAACAAATACCAAACATTGGCACTTGGCCTTTGCCTTTATCTGGGGTAGCTAAAATATCTTTCACTGTTTCTATGACGTAAGAAACAACCGCTGGATCGCCAGGGCCATTTGATAAGAATATGCCATCAGGATCCATGGCTAAAATGTCTTTTGTCTTTGTCTGGGCTGGAAATACATGGGTCTCGCAACCTAAATCTGCTAAAAGGCGTAAAATATTAAATTTAATCCCGCAATCAATGGCCGCAATTTTATATTTACGTTGACCTTTAGCTTTCCAGACATATTTCTTTGGTGTCGACACATCTTGAACTAAATCAGCCCCTTCCATCGACGGACTAGCATCAAGTTTGGCTTGCAAAGAAATAGGATCAAAATCTTCGGTTGAAATAATCGCCTTCATCGCCCCTTTATCACGCAAGTGACGCGTTAAAGCGCGCGTATCCACACCTTCGATCGCGATAATTTTATTGTCATTTAAATATTCAATGAGACTCTTGGTGGCGCGCCAATTGGAATGTCGACGACAAAACTCTTTAACGACAAAGCCTTTGACATGGATTTTATCAGACTCCACATCCTCGTCATTAACGCCGTAATTCCCGATCAACGGATATGTCATGATGACAATTTGACCTGTATAGGAAGGATCGGTGAGAACTTCTTGATAACCGCTTAACGCGGTATTAAACACAGCTTCACCGACGGTTTCACCAGTTTCATGGAGAGTTCTCCCCCTAAAACTAGTACCGTCTTGAAGATATAAAATGGCCTCTTTCATTAAATAACTGCTTCTATCAATTGTCTATTGGTGGAAAAATCGGAGGGCAAAGGAACTTCCAAAGCCTCGCTAATATTAGTCAAACATGTGCCTATTGTCAAGCAAAATACATTCACGGATGCCATAAAAATTCCGTCGCTATTCATTATTTTTACTTAAATCTTGTTTCAATCCCAGATATTGAATTGCTTTTTGAAGAGCGTGATTAAAAGGCATCGGGGTTCCACCTAAAAAAGGATCAATGGCATTCACCCGGGCTTGGTATTCATAAAAGGCAGGAGCTGGTAACCCTTGATCCAAATGGGCCTGGGCTTTTTCAACTGCGAGCGGTAAATCTGATTTAATGGTCTTGCAGGTTAAAAGTTTAACCTCACCATATTTATTCTTCTGCGCCGCAAAACCAAATAAACGGCAAATTCCTGGTCGGTATTCATACGCCGTGCATCGGCCTTGACCTTGAGATAAATCGGTGGTCTCATGCATAATGCAATGCCCAGGACGCTCTTGACTTTCAATGGCCTTCAAAACTTCTTGGTCTTTACCTTGAGCTAATAAGAATTGGGCGAGTGGTAATAATTCCAAGGGGGTTGTTGAGATGTCTGGTGTTTGACAACATGCCCCACACCCACGACGACAGTGCAGGCCGGTGGTCTGACAAAATTCATCAGTAGCCATATCAATGCTTTTTAATAAAGCTGTGACTTTGTCGATAACGGGTTTGATTATAGAATTTCCTTCAATGTTGCCGTGATCTCATCACTTTGAGGTTCAACAGGTGAAGGAAAACGCGCAACCACTTTACCATTCTTATCGACGATGAATTTATTAAAGTTCCAACTGATGTCTCCATTAAATCCTGATGCTTGGGTTAAATACGCATACAAAGGATCCATGTCATCACCCTTGACGGAAATCTTACTAAATAAAGGGAAAGTCGTCTTAAATTTCAATTCACAAAAACTTTTAATATCTGCATTCGACCCAGGTTCTTGCCCCATGAAATTATTCGCCGGAAATGCTAAAATTTCAAAACCCTTATCTTTGTATTCTTGGTACAACGCTTCAAGTCCTTTGTATTGCTTCGTAAACCCACAATGGCTAGCCGTATTCACAATCAATAATGTCTTACCTTTATACTCCGCTAAACTCTTTTCCTGCCCGTCGATAGTCTTCACTGTAAAATCATAAATAGATCGCTCTTGAGCAAAGCCAATGGAAGCTCCAGCGATCAATGTCATCAAAGCTAAGGCGATTGTTTTCATAAAATGGATCTCCTGAATAACAATAGGGACGTCCACCGTATAATGGTGGACGTCCCTATTGTTACTATTGTTAGATATACGCAACAACTTCGATTTCGACTAAAGAGTCTTTAGGGATACGGGATACTTGGATGGTGGTGCGGGCTGGAGCGATCTCTGCTTTAAAATATTTAGCATACACTTCATTCATGCCAGCGAAATCATTAAGGTCTTTTAAGAAGACCGTTGCCTTTACCACTTTATCTAATGATGAGCCACCTGCTCCTAAAACAGCAATTAAATTTTGAATCACTTGCTCAGTTTGTTCCTTAATCCCACCTGGGACCATATTCCCCGCTTTGTCCAAGGGAATTTGTCCTGCCGTATAAATTAAATTCCCAATCGCCATCGCTTGGTTATAGGGTCCGACGGGAAGAGAAGCCTTGTCTGTTTTGATAACTTTCTTACTCATTGTGTATTTCCTTTCTTGAACTTAAGGTATTGATAATTCTTGATCAAATTAATCTGAGAGAATAAAGATACTATCAAATTTATGCTTAATGGACGAGATAATTTCTTAAAGGACCACAACGTATTAAATCGTCATTCTTTTGAGCTCTTCATCAGGAACTAACATTACATGACAATGTACAGCCTTCGCTGCCTTCACAATAGAGGAAATTCTTGGGTCATGATCTACGCGCTCAGTTCTAGCCACATGGGGTTGGGCAACTTTAAGTTTCTTGGCCATATCTCGTTGGGAAAGATTTCGTCGACGACGCATAATGGCTAATTGTGTCGATAATGGTAATTCTGCAAAAACTTTAGCATGATCTAATAAGGCTTCGGGATTAGCGTCAAGCAAATCTTGGATATGCTTATCAAAACCTTTCATTGGACAATATCTCCTTTAAACGTTTGTGCGCCAAATGCAAATCATCTTTAGGTGTTTTAGCGCTCTTTTTCTCTATGTGGTGTAGTAACCATATAATTCCATCATGAACTCCAAAGAACAAACGATACTGAACGCCATCATACTTTCTTTTTAATTCCCAGAGCTTTTCCCCTAACGGTCTAATTGTCACTTGCCTTGAACGCAAGCCTTCTGCCCCCAACACTTCCAAGTCCACGACTAAACGAGCAAAGGCCTTAGGCCTTTCCTTTACTAACCAATTTAAATAATCTTTAACAGGCCCACTATTCCCATAAGGATAATAGTAAATCTCCAACATTGCCCTCTCCTTTAAATGATAACATATCTGTTATCATTTAACAAGCCTTGAAAAGAAGGGGAAATTCTAATCAGTGGAATTTAACTTAACAATTGGGGGAATTGTTATGACTACTGGAATAATGTTAACAAATTTAGAATGAATAGACGAGAGAATTTTTTGATCATGATCGAGCTTTTATTGATGAAACAGGCGGACACAAGATCCGCCCCTACAGAAATAAATCTCTCGCTAAGAATTTAAAAGGACCACAAGAGGGAGACGATGAGTTCTCGGGGTTTTTTGTTGGGGAGGACGAGGTTCCATTCTTCAGCAGCGTAGCCGTCTTCGTATTTGGCAATGGAGAAATCGATTGGTAATTCATCGTCGACAATCTTTTGTTCAGGGACTAATTTTTTAGATCCTAAGACATGCATGCCGCTACGAGGCTTTTCATTTGACTCCATGGCCTGATTGGGATTAACTTTTTCTTTTTTATCCATGAGAAATACAAACATAATGGCGCGTTTACGCTTATCACTTGAAACTTTAGACAAAACACGAACGCTCTTCTTAACAGTGTACTCCGGAGAGACTTGAGAAAGAAGGTCTCTCGAGGCTGGGGATGCATATTTTTTGTCATATGCTAATCGATTGTAGGTCGTCACAATCGGATCATTAGGACGAAGCGAATTCTTACCCCCTGCATACCAATTTTCTTGATCAATTTTCCATGCCCCATCCACATCCACCATCTGTATCAACCCTTGCATAGGGCCAAACTCAGAATTACCACTCACCGCCAATTGGGCCTTACCATTTTTCATGTAAGAATCAATTACTCGAATATCTTGAGGATGCATGGATTTAAGAAGTGCTAATACCATATGTTGTGAAGACCCTGTTTTCACTTTATCTTTTAAGGAATGAAAATACGAATCTGACAATACGCCTTTAAGATCATCAAGGCGTGTGGCATTGACAATCGTATTAAAAGAAGTAACAAAACTTTGTGGATTAAATTGATTAACGAGCTGTGCCGCATGCGCATCGGAGACCAAAGGCAATGAAGCCACCGAAGGCTCAGCCACACGATCAAGCGTGACCGCTTGAGGAATGCCTGTTGACACTTTTAAATGAGAAAAACCGTAAGAAATTTCAAGAGAGTCTGACGATTGAGATTTAGTAGGAGTAGGTGAGGCTATCACATCAGCGATGCAGCGTGTCATGGGAAAGGCTAAGGACAGGATAACGAACAATGTGAGTGTGTTCATAACTGCCACCAACCTTTCTTAAAGAAACACCTTGGGGGCGTTTCTTGTCCTGCACGTG
>JACCDG010772596.1_pt1 | contig 20774 bp, 30 predicted proteins | sample 7442471 | NCBI WGS metagenome assembly JACCDG01 (sample SAMN15323444, study PRJNA562643) | freshwater metagenome | isolation source: river surface water | place: USA:Blue River Watershed | collected 2017-08-17 | reverse complement strand
CAGTACAAACTGCCACCGTCAACACTACAGCCCAGGCATCATTAAATGCAACTGCAACACGCATTAGACCAGGTATCAGTATTGAGTGGTCATTGGGCACCATGTCAGTGTCTGCAGGTGTAATTAGACAGGCTGCAGGACAATTTACTGCCATTGCTTCCAGCAGCATCACAGCAGTTAAAAAATTCGGTGGTGCTGCTCACTTACAATGCCAGGGCTTTGAGTTAGTAATTGCCCGCGTAATCAATTTAGATGCAAGTATTATCTATGTGGTACCTGCAGAAAACAGAATCTGGACCGTTGTACCAGAGACCCGTGTTTGGACAGTTCCGTCTGAAACAAGAACCTATAAAATTAAAGGATAAAAATTATGTCTACAGGATTTGAAGTAATCAATCAACAACTCTGGGTCACCAAGGATCCAGAAGCACAATTAATCTACACCCTGGACTGGAGCGAATGGCTACCAGCAGGTGACAGCATTGCTGAAGCAGAAGTCACTGTCAATGCCCGTGTTAATGATCCCGAGCCCCTGTTAAAAGTCAGCGATGGCGTCAGTGATGGTACCAGAACTTATGTGGAACTGGGCAGTGGACAACTGGGCAAGAGTTATCTAGTCACCATAAAAGTCACCACTGCTGATGGTGCCATTGATGCTAGATCTTTTAGAGTCAAAATAGCACAACGATCCGTCTAATTTAATAACGCTTTTTTAGATAGATTATAAATAATCATGTGAAAACAAAGCAGATGCAATGTCTGCTTATTCCGTATTCGTTGGTTTGCCATACCAATAGTTTTCACATACATGTTGATGTTCCGGAATCCCCAGATGCCATACTGGGGATTTCCTTTTGTATTCACCACATTTGACACACTTATTTTAAGTATGCTATAAATATAGTATGAAGTAATGGCAAAAACTGCTTCATTAGACAAGGAACATTAAAATGGCAAAATCACACCATCAAATAATTGAAGAGCGTATGCGTCTTCAGCAAACAACTGATGATCAGCAAGGGCTGAATCATTATAATACATCAGCGGATTTGGCAGTCAAGGCGCTGAATCATTATAACTATTATAACAAGAATAACAAAATAACCAAATACGAACTTAGCAGTTTCGGATCTGGCACAGATGCTGTCGCATCTGAAATACCGGACTCCGTCCCAGATGCATCTGTTGTCACAGATACTTTGACTGTCGATTCATCTTGTGTCCTCGCCCCTCCGATTTTGGAGTTTGACGACACAAATGTGCTCAGGGCCAAAATTACATTTTTCCAAAACGACACTGGCACTAGCAAAAGCACCAAGTTGTGTATTAGATTAAATCTGTCAGATGGAACTAACCCTGAGTTCATCAGCAATGTAAACAAAAGGCTGCGTAACTTCCGCAGCAACATACAGGGTATTACTGATGATAATTTCATCAAAACCATTGAAGCAGTGGCCGCTGATATTAAAAAACAGTATGACATCGTTCCCTATGTGGGCAAGTTCCGTGAAAAAATCCGTGGTAAAAACAACACTAGTTTAGAGCCCAACAGTGCAGTATTAGTATGGTATGACAAACTGGCCAAAGTATGGCGTACCAGCATTGCATTCCATCAGTGGACTTGTGAAGAACATGCACTGGATTATGAACTTACTGAGAAACAACGAGCAGCCAATGTCAAAGCAGATGGACTTTGGATCAATCCACTGCAACAAAAGCCCCGAGAAATGACTTACGCAGAGAAGCGTATGGCGGAATACCAAGCACAATTAAACAAGTTGGGAAAATAACATGCGTAAAAAGTCTACACCCCCATTGATCAAACATGCCAATCACCAAGTTAAAATTATTTTGGAACAAGATTCAAAACATGCAGCCCGTTACCATTGTGTAACCTGCAACAAGTTTGTGGCCTGGGTAGGCAAGCAGGAGTTAATTCAAGCACAGGAACTGGGCATGATAAATTAATGCATGACTGATGAAGAACTAATGAATTATGCACAACACTGGTTGGATACTCCAGAGATACAACGCTTGCCCAACAGCAGTGTAATAAGTTTTATTGCTGATGTATGCCGCCACTGGAGAACTGAAAAGAAAATCTCTAAAAAGCAAAGAGGATGGGTAATAACATTCCTCAACAAACACACTTGGCGTGATCAATGACTTGGTACTACAATTCAGCACCAGTGACAGTACTACCAGATGATTGTGTGGGATTTGTCTATTGCATCACCAACATGACCAACAATCGCAAATACATAGGCAAGAAGTTGGCCAAGTTCAGCAAGACCACATACAAGGTAGTAAAATTAAAAAATGGTAGTAAGCGGCGTAAAAAGATTTCCAGCAAAATAGACAGCGATTGGGCCACATACTTTGGCAGCAGTGCGGAGTTACAACAGGACATAGCAGCACTGGGTGAACATTGCTTTCACAGGGAAATACTCTATTATTGCAAAACCAAGAGCGAGTGCAGTTATGTGGAAGCCCGTGAGCAGTTCTCAAGGCGTGTATTGGAAAGTACTGACTACTACAATGGCAACATCCAGGTACGAATACACAAAAATCATATTCTCAATAAAATTTAATCATTTGTGCTTGACATAGTATATTTATCGTACTATAATAACAACATCAACAACACAAAGAGATTATTATGGCACACTGGAATTTTACATTATTTGAAAACTTTAAATCAGCAGCCCATCAAATGGGACTGGAAGTACAAGATGGTCGTAAATTCTACAGCATTGTATTTCCACCAGGAGTGAATACTAAGATTTTTGCACGATGCTGGACTCCATTGAACAAGATGGACAGATTACACGACCTTACACCTGATCGAGCATTAAGCCATATTAAAGACAATCAAGATGATTTTCACCTGGAGTTCAGCGATTTTAATTTCAAGTACGACACAATATTTCATGATTTATTGAAAAGCACAAGCACAGTGGATGACATCAAACATGCAATCAAAGTATTAATGGATCCAGTGTTGTTGGACAAATACAAAATGCTTGCAGATATCAAATACGCTGATGAATAATATGAAAATGAAAAACCTAATACTAGACGAGATTGAATATGTCCAATTCCAAAAAGAATACGCAGCCTGGAGTGAACAATACTACCCCTGGCCGCCAGAAGATCCGCTCCTGGATCCATCGTCAGCGGACCCGTCCAACTATGAGCCCAGTCTACCTCCAGTGGCTGAGACAACAGTACAGGATTGTGTGTACACTGGAGAAGTCAAATGAAAGTACTGGAAGTTCCCTGGATCTTGATTCAGAACAGACCTGAGATTGTCCAACAAGTCGTGGCTGCAGCCGTGTACATTCAGGACAATGCATTGTATGACGCAGCCATCATGCCCATTGAATACGAAAACCTAGATAATCGCCAGTATTACATTCCATTAGACTATCGCATTGCCAGTTGGTTGTTGGTGGCTATTCCAGACCTAAGAGTTGTGGATATTAAAATGAGCCCTATTTGAGGCTGTTTTTTTTAGTAGACAATAAATATATTACAAGGAGAACACAATGCCAAAAAAAGGAACACCCAAACCCGGCGCCCGCGGACCAAGACCCCATGTGTGGAAATGCGGCACAGACGAATACAAACATAGCATGTACATACCCTGGCTTAAAGCCAAGGCCCAGGCCAACTTCCGCGATGAAGAATGGCACCTGTCATTTGATGATTGGTTTAAACTCTGGGATGGGCGATGGCACTTGCGTGGTAGGGACAGCACCAATCTATGTCTTGCCCGTATGGACATGAACGGTGCCTGGGAAGTTGCCAATGTTAAGATCATGACCATACATGAACGCCGTATAAAGCAAGCATTGGACACTGTTACCCAAAGACGCAGCCAAGGCCACTATCCCAAGCACCAAAGCACAAGACAACGGGATCTAGAAAAGATCAAGTATAAAAAGATGGTGGTGATGAAATGAAGACCATCAAGTATCAACGCATTGAAACTATGACGCCCAGAGAGGGTGTTGCCTACGCCACTAGATACTTGAAACAAAGTCTGGAACAACGCCAGGAACTGAGCAACCATATTTTTCGATGCACACGACAACTGTTGTTGGCCGCCCTGACATCAACAGCAGTTGATCTCGATCGACCACTAAAAGGATTCAAAACCACCACTGGTTCAAACAGATCAGCCACACAGGTACTACAGGATGCAGTAAATGAAGCCCAGGGTAAAAAGCGTGATGGTCGACCCAAGGACTATGCACTAGCACCCATTGAGCGTTGGAATAAACTGTTCAAGGGCACTGACTACGAAATACAACTGGTACAGGCAGATGGCATGAAGGCCAACAACTTCAATGACATAATGGATTTTTAATATGCATGAGTTTGACCCCTACGAATTTATTATAAAACTAGAAGAACGACTTCATAGATTGGAAGTAGTACACAACAGATTGGCCCGGGCATTTGAGACCAGTGAGAAGGAATTGAATGCTGCCCTGGGTGCCATACAGTTTTTACAAGAGCAACATTTGAGATTGGTTAAACGAATCAACGAAAGCGAGAAAAAATGAGAGTACTACTAATTTGTCTACTGCTAACAGGATGTGCAACCCCCCCACAATGGTTGGCCAACATGTATGATAGCAATGACCGGTGTCAAAACTATTATAACAAGCCCAACTATCAGTATCCACAATGGTGTGGGGCCGGTGGGGGTAAAACTTACACTACTAGAGAATATTACAGCAATAGACCCATAGCCAATACTAGATAAAGAAAAACCCCCAGCACAATTACTGGGGGTTCGTCATTTAAGAGAATATTTGCCGAGAACTAACCGACAAAAGTATTTATCATGAAATAGTCAAAATAGTACTTTTTCTGCATTAAAAATCACCGATACAATAAATATTGGTATGCAGAATAGCCAGACTATAGACAGCGGAGTCATCACCGCACGACCACCACAATCCACATGCACACACGAGCATGATTGCGATTGTGAAGTAGAAGCCCAAAAACCCAGCCAAGATAATCCCGTGAAATGGGAGTACAAGCCACGACAGAATCCCAAGTGGGGAACTGTTGAGAAACCCGGCTTGATTGTGGGGCGTGGTGCCAATCGACGAGTAGTTCCACCGGATGAAGTGTGGAAACTAGCAGCCCTGGGATGTACGCTAGAAGAGATGAGCGATTGGTTCGGAGTCAAACCCGACACTATGAAATATAACTTTGCGGATTATATTGCAAAAGGGCGAGCAGAGTTAAAGCGTAGATTGAGAGCAGCCCAGATTAGAACTGCTATGGACGGCAATGCTACCATGTTGGTGTGGTTGGGCAAGAATATCTTGGGCCAAAGCGATGCTCCAACTAATAATGATGACAATCAACCATTGCCCTGGAGTGATCTATGAGTCCCAGCACCTTACCCGAGCGTACCAGCGTACTAGAAGTCAAAGTAGAGAATATTGAAGAGAAAGTAATAGAACTTCAACAGGATCTCAGGGACATGAACGCCAACATTAGTACTCAATTAAAGGGTATGCAGGCGGCCAGTACACTACAACACGCCGAACTGGGCAACAAAATTAAAGATCTTGAAACATTAAAAAATCGCTGGATCTGGACCATTGCAGGTGCAGTTGCAGCCAGTGGTTGGATTGTGGCCAATATTGATAAGATCGAGAAGTTTTTAAAGTAATGCCATTAAGTCTAGCACAGCAATCAATTGTAGATGATGATCACAGATTTAAAGTAGTGATTGCTGGTCGTCGATTCGGCAAGACTCACCTGGCCATCAGAGAATTATGTTATAACGCCCGACTGCCCAACAGAGAAGTCTGGTATGTAGCCCCATCATATAAAATGGCCCGTATGATTGTCTGGCGTAAACTCAAGCAAAAGTTGCAGGATCTTCGTTGGATCAAGAAAACAAACGAGAGCGATTTAACCATAGTCCTTAAAAATAACAGCACCATATCACTCAAAGGCGCAGACAATGAAGACAGCCTGCGTGGTATAGGTCTGGACTATCTAATCATAGATGAATTCGCAGATGTCAAGCCTGAAGCATTCTATGAAGTCCTGCGCCCAACACTGGCAGATCGTCAGGGCAAGGCTATGTTTATTGGAACGCCCAAGGGCATTGCCAACTGGGCCTATGACTTGTATCAGATGGAATCAGATGACCCTGTTACATGGAAGAGTTTCCAATACACCACTATTGATGGTGGCAATGTCAAGCCAGAAGAAATTGAAGCAGCCAGACGAGATCTTGATACACGCCAATTTAATCAGGAATTTTTGGCAACATTTGAAACCTATGCCGGCAGAATCTATTACAGTTTTGACCGCAAGGAAAATGTCAAGATTATAGAGGATTATAGTGTTGATGTTATGTACATTGGCATGGACTTTAATATTGACCCAATGTCAGCAGTAATAGCCACCAGGAAAGGAGATACTCTGTATGTCATCGATGAAATCCGTATGTTTTCTTCTAACACCGCCGAAATTGTGGCGGAAATTAAGGCAAGATATCCAAAGAGCAAAATCTGGGTCTACCCTGATCCAGCAGCCAGACAAAGAAAAACATCAGCAGGCGGCGCTACTGACATCACAATTCTCCAAAACGCAGGATTCATAGTCAAAGCACCCAACAGTCACACACCAGTGCGTGATCGTATCAATGCTGTCAACAGTAGACTGTGCTCGAATAGTGGCATTAGACAACTGTTTATTCATCCCCGTTGTAAATATACGATTGAGGGCCTGGAAAGACAGACCTATAAAGAGGGTACAACACAACCTGATAAGTCATCGGGTTATGATCACCAAATGGATGCGCTGGGCTACATGGTGGATTATCTATTCCCAGTTAAGAGAGACATTGACCCATCAGCAACATTGCCTCAACGCTGGGGTCACAATATTAATTAAGGAACAATTATGGACGCAATTCAAACAGTCGCCAATGACGCATCACAAGTATTAAGTGGTAATCCAATCTATACTTCATATGTGGATCAATGGCGCTATCTATTAGAGAGTTATATTGGTGGTGAAGAGTACCGCAGGGCCGGACACTTGACCAAATATCAATTGGAAACAGAAGGTGAGTATCAGGCTCGTCTAAGAGCAACTCCCCTGGACAATCACTGCCAATCAGTAATCAGTGTGTACAACAGTTTCCTATTCCGTGAACAACCCAAGCGTGAATTTGGCCCACTGGCGATGCTACCTGAACTCCAATCATTCCTTGACGATGCAGATCATGATGGACGCAACCTTGATGCATTCATGAAGGATGTATCTACATGGAGCAGCGTGTTTGGACATTGCTGGATCATCGTTGCTAAACCGTTTGTTGGTGCTGCAACCCGTGCTGATGAAGTTGTCATGGGTGTAAGACCCTATGTAAATCTTTTGACTCCAATGACAGTACTAGACTGGACCTGGAGTCGTCAGCCCAGTGGCAAGTATGAACTGTCCTACTTCAAGTATATTGAGGATGTCAACGGTGATGTTACTATTGTCAAAGAGTGGACTGCTGAGTTGATCAAGACCACCATGGTCAACTCCAAGGACAATGCCATCGTTGAAGAGGTGATCGACATCAATGGACTGGGTAAGATTCCAGCAGTGATTGCCTACAATGGCCGTAGCATTGTGCGTGGTGTTGGCGTCAGTGACATTGCAGATATTGCAGATGCACAAAAATTTATCTATAACGCAACCAGTGAAGTGGAACAAAGCATTCGTTTGGACAGCCATCCAAGCCTTGTCAAGACTCCAGAAACACAAGCAGGTATTGGTGCAGGTAGTTTGATCCATATGCCCGACAACTTGGACCCAGGTCTCAAGCCATACTTGTTGGAGTTCAGTGGCGCCAGTGTTGAGTCAATCTACACCAGCATCAAGCACACTATTGAAAGCATCGACAAGATGGCCAATACAGGTGGTGTTAGAGCTACTGAATCACGAACATTAAGTGGTGTTGCTATGGAAACAGAATTCCAATTACTCAATGCACGCCTAAGTGAGAAGGCTGACAATCTAGAGTTGGCTGAAGAACAAATGTGGCGATTATGGGCCGAGTACATGGGTACAACATGGTCTGGTAAGATTGATTACCCAGGTAGTTTCAATATGCGTGATACACAGAAGGAAATCGATCAATTGGTCAAGGCAAAGTCAGCAGCAACTGATCCACGAGTAATGCAGGTCATTGACCACGAAATTATTGAACTATTAGGCGAAGATGCTGATTTAATCATGCCTGAGATGGTGACGCTGGCAGATGGTACTGAAACATACCTCGATGCTGTGGAACTCATGGAAGAACCAGAATTCCTTTATAACCCAGTAACTGGTGAAGAAGGATGGGTATCCACATACAACGACAAGAGAACTCTCATTGAGCAGGGTTGGATTTGCAAGGAAGATTAATATGCCAATTCATCAAGCAACAGGCCCAAGAGGCGGTCGAGGATGGCAGTACGGACAACACGGAAAAGTGTACCCAACAAGAGCCCAGGCATTACAACAGGCAATTGCCATCAAAGCCAGTCAGGCAAGGGCCAAGAAGAAATAACAGTGGGAGCGAATCCACTAACTATGTGACGGAAAGTGTGCATTTCAGTACATTTTCCTGATCACATAATAAATATTATATACACTCTAAAAGGAGGCGAGGTTTACAATGACCGATCAAAACATTGGTACAACAACAAACGCAACTGATGCGGACCTGACAACAGGTGAAAATCAGGCACCAGCAACCAAGACTTATTCGCAACAAGAAGTTGACAACATGATGGCCCGCATGAGGGGTTCATTAGAAAAGAAGTTATTAAAGCCTTATGAAGGCCTAGGTAACCCAGAAGAACTTCGTGCATTGAGGGAAGACGCAGAAAAGCGTCAGACTGATCAGCAAATCAAGCGAGGAGAGTTTGAAAAGACTCTACAAGACATGGCTGCTAAGAAGGATGCAGAAATCCTCAAGAGAGATAGCATCATCAAAGAGTACAAGGTCAATACACCATTGCTCAGTGCCGCCGCTCAGTTCAAGGCAGTTAATGCAGAACAAGTAAAAGCACTATTAAGCAACCAGGTTAGACTGAATGCTGATGGTGATGTGGAAGTAATTGATGGTTCGGGCGCTGTTAGATATAACGATGCTGGAGAACCATTGGGTGTCGATGATTTAGTGCGTGAATTCCTGGATTCGAATCCGCATTTCGTGCAAGCAACACCCGCTACAGTGAATACTAGAAGTAATATTCAAGGTGGCGCAACCACTTCCAAGTTAGATCTCTCTAAATTGGATTTAACTCGTCCCCAGGACAGACAAATTTATAAAGAGGCCCGATCAAAAGGGCTAATTTAAGCCTAATCAAAGGAGATATAACATGGCTTTTAGCGATTCATACAATTCATTATACAGCACTAGTGACATTCTAGTTCCTGTCAAGGCTGCTACAGTATTTGCAGCACACGAAAGTTCACTATTCTTGGGTGGACAATTAATTCCTTCAGTAATGGCCCCTAACGGTCTATTGAAGGTACCTAAAATCAGTGGCGGTACTGCTGCTAACATGGGTGCTGGCGATGCTGCTATCGGTGATATCACTGCTGCTGCTGTTACTGGCGCTGCTGTTGATCTAGTTTGCGACTTGTACGCTGCCCGTACTATCGTTCGTGACCTAGGTGCTATTGACCCAACAGAAATTGGTCGTCAATTGGGTAACAAAATCTCTGCAACTTTTGACAAAGATGTTGCATTGGCAATGGGTTCTTTAACTGGTCAAGAAATTGCTTCTGGTGATTTAGATCTAGAAGAAATCTTCAAGGCTGTTGCTACAATCCGTGGTAACGGTGAAACTGGTCAGTTGTACGGTGTTGTTGGTACTGGTTCTTATGCTGCTCTAATGGGCGCAATCGGTTCTACTGCATACGCTGGTGGTGACTTGTTCCAAGGTCAGGCATTGCGTAGCGGTTACTTCGGTACTATCGCTGGTGTTCAAATGTTTGTAAGTTCATACTTGAACGCTACAAACACTGGTGTTACTGGTGCTAAGATGGCTATCTTCGGTCAAGATGCAATGCGTATCGCTATGCAGAAGAATGTTGATGTTGAGATTGCTCGCCGTGCAGAAGCAGTGGGTAACGATGTTGTTGCATCTTTACACGCTACTGTTGGTGTTGTTGACTCTGCTCGTGGTGTTCTAATCAAAGACGCTGCTTAATCTGGAGTAACACATGGCTTTCATTAATGACGGAACAACTGTGATTAGTTTTGCGGAGTTTCAAGATGTGGTGGATCGTGATTCAAGACTTCTTGAAACTAATGAAAGCCTGTCTGAAGATGTAGTCGAACCTCTACTAATTAGAGCAACGGAGCGTATACTGACAAAGTTGCGCTCCACTACTTGGTGGCAAGACTACTATGTAAAGCGTAGTACTAATCAAACATTCCAAACAACCGCTGACATTCCCGCATTGGATCCGGAGCGAATCATCGCCAGAGAACAAGATTTCACAGACCTCTGTGTATATCAAGCACTTAGTGAGTTTATTCTCCCTAAAGTTGCTGACTTTGGCACTGAAGACAATGCAGAACGCCAGAAGATGGGCTACTACACCAATAAAGCAGAAGCGTTATTTGGTGAATTGGTTGCAGCAGGCGATTGGTATGATTTTGATGGTACAGGCGCCATCACTAGTAGTGAAAAAGACCCAGGTGTCTATAATTTGAAGAGAGTAAGATGAGAACAGAACTATTGAACTATCTCAAAGACCAGAAGTTTAAAAACTTCAATGTGTCTGATGAGTTGCCATTCAGCAGTTCCAATACAGCAATGTATCTCAAGAATCCCAAGAGAATGTACTTGGACTTGGAGCAGGTATCAACTGAGCCATTCATCAATACATTTGGCGCTGGGGTCGATGCAGAAGTGTATTCCGTCAGACTATTTTTCACAACAGACGCAAAACAATTACCCTCAGATTACAGTACTGTAGTCGACACCATTAGAAGTGGTCGTAATGTGCCAACTGATCTACAATTTTTTCGTAGACAGGTGACCAACTCCACCAGTTTTGAAGGTGACTTGATGATTACAGAATTTGAATTCAGTTTTACAAAACTTACATGACCCACTAGGAGATAAAAGATGTCATATATTAATCCATCACCAGGTGTTAGCGGAGCCCAAGTAACTTTAACAGTTTATCGCTTGAGCAAAGTCGCTGACGCTACTGGTTTAGCAATTCCAGGTTTACAAAACATCACAGTTAACGCTGCAAACGATGTTTTTACCTGGACACAATTAGACAGTACAGGTAAGAAGCAGATCGCTACTACATCAACCAACAGTTTGGCAATGAACTTGGTTGTTGACGAAGCCAGTTTCTTCGGTACAGGCAGCGGCACAACTGCTGCTGGCAAAGGTGTATTTGGTCTATCCAAAGAGAAAACCAAGGTTGAGTTTGAACTTAGCCTAGGTGACAATGACGATGGTAGTGCTACCAAAGTCATCAGCGGATTTGGCTACATCACTGGTCTAGCACCAACTGTTTCTGCTGACAGCCCAGTTTGGGTATCACCAATTACTATTACTGTAACTGGTGACTACACTGTTGCTGACGCAAGTTAATCGGTAAAAACCGTGATTTTGGGGGCTTTAATGCCCCCATTTTCATGAGTGTACTAAATATTGGAAAGGTTAACAGATGAACATTTTAGATCAAAAGACTATTGATGAATTACACAGAAGTCTCCTCGCCGAGGTTGCCAAAGCCACGAACGAGGTTAAATGTGCTAAACAAGACCTTGAAAAAGCCTCCAATAGATTAAGTTTTCTATTGGTAGTGCTCAACAAACTGATTGATAGACCAAAGGATTAACAGATTATGAAACTCTCACAATTGGCAGCAAAGCCACAATTAATTAAAGTAGAACTCAATGACGAAGAAATCGTAAAAGAGTTTGGAGAACCTATTGAATTTTACACATGGGATCGACAACCATTGGATGTTTTTATGCAATTGGCATCCAGTACACAAAAAGATAGTTCAGCAATGATTGGCATTGTTAAAACTTTAATTTTAGATGAAGCAGGTAAAGAAATTATCGCCGGCGATAAGATGTTACCAAGTGCAGTATTACTAAAAGTTATTGGCAAAATTGTAGAAATTTTGGGAAAGTAATAGGCGAGGATCCAGACTGGGAAGATCCTGATATCAAGATGTTGCTAACATTGCACAACTTGGCAGAGCGATATAAATGTCTTCCCAGCGAAGCACTACAGAGAGCGACAACTCTAGATTTGTACATTTTAGACATTAGCACTAGATGGCATAATAAACAAACTCAAGAGACTGGTGGTGCAGATCCAGAGCCTAAACTTTCAACAGAAGAGATGATGGCAATGATAAGAAGAACAAGGGGCGAACAATGAGTGGTATTAAATTCCAAGTAGTATCCAATGCAAAAACAACATTGGATCAATTAAAGGAAGTCAAAAAACAAGTGGATGCATTGCCTGCAGAAGCCTACAAATATTTTCGTTCCATAACTCCTATTGATACTGGTAATGCTCGACGCAATACTAGCCTCAAAGGAACTGTTATTGAAGCCAACTATCCCTATGCCAAGAGATTGGACAATGGTTGGAGTCAACAAGCCAAAGACGGTATGGTTAAACCCACTGAGGAGTTTATCCGCAAGCGTGTTAAACAAATTACAGGACAAAAATAATGGCCGATACAATAAAAATTAATGCTGATGTCAGTAATGCCATACAAGCAATTGACAAACTTACCCAGAAGGTTGAAAACTTTCACAATAAGTTTAAAGATCAATTTGAAAAACTTAATAATGTAACTGCTGCATTGGCTGCAGGGCTGGTGGCAACTGGTACTGCCGTTGCGGCCTTTGCTGACGACATTGCAGACATTGCCACAGCCAACGAACTTGCTGTTAGTCAAGTACTTGCACTCAGCAAAGCAATGGCTGAAAACGGTGGTAAAGCGGATTCCGTGGGCCAAGTATTACAAAGATTAAGTTCCAATATTGAAGGTGCCAACAGCGGCAACCTAAAACTGGCCAGTACCTTTGGTCGATTGGGTGTCAATATGCAGGAACTTGGCACACTCAGTAACAGTGAAATTAAAAATAAACTGTTGGCCAACTTGGCACAGATCAAAGATCCAATGGAGCGTAATGCGCTTGCCACTGAAATATTTGGCAAAGCAATCCAGGGAGTGGATCTTAAGAAACTTGGAGCGGATGCTGCTGAACTAGAAGCCAAGATGGCTCCATATGCAGCAAGTATTCAGGATGCTGCTGATGCCTGGGATAACATGCAAAAGATCATTGGCCAGATTAAGATGGCATTTGCCGAAGCATTTGCACCTATCTTCAAGTTTGTAAAAGATCTTAAAGTTGAAACTGATACTTTAGTTGTTGCATTTAAATTATTGGGCGCAGCATTGGTTGTTATGACTGGTGCAGCAGTATTGGGTGGATTGGCTAAACTTATTGAGTTGATGAAGACACTCACATTGGTTGTCAGCAAAAATCCGTTGATTACCATCGCAGGTGCATTGGTAAGCCTGGGTATTGGTGCAGCAACTTATTTGAGTCTTGGCAAAAGCATTGAAGAGAAAGAACAAGATATCAACAATGAACTTAAAAATCAACAAGAGAAAAAAGATGAAGTTCGTCGTAGCCAAACAGGTCTCAATGATGCAATCAAGAAGGAATTGGATCAGTTGACTCAGATTAGAGAAACACTGGACAAGAACTTTAAAACAGCATTAGACAAATATGATCTTGAGTATCGTACATTGCAATTGGGTGAAGATCAAAAGAAGGTTGCAGAAGCCCGTGCCAAAATCGAAGAAGATGCACAAAATGCATTATATTCATTGCGTCAAAAGTATGAAGCATTGGATACAGATGCCCGCGCAAGGACTAAATCTGCGTATGAGTCAGAGAAATCTGCTATTGAGAAGAATGCTGAATCACAAAAGAAAGCAGTTGAGTCAAGAATAAGTGATTTACAGAGACTCACCAATGAATTAAAGACAGTCCAGGCTGCTTATACTGCATTTGCCGCTGAGGATCAAAAGATCTTTGAAGCCAAGGCAAAACAGTTAATTGATAACAGTGGATACCAAGAGCGTATTGACTTGGAAACTAAACTTGAACAAATCACTGCACAGCGCAATGCCATGATGGGTAACATCAGCAAGTTAAGTGAACAAGACAAGAGTAATGCAATTGCAGCAATTAACGAAGTTACCAAGAATGTTGATTTACTGAAACTAAGTCATAGTCAAGTTACTGTTGAAATACAGAAACAGTTGGATAAACTTGTGGAAAATGGACAATTATCACAGGAAGTTAGAGACAATTTAATCAAAGGTATTCCATTGACCAACTTGGGTAATTATTCAGATGCATTAAAGGGTATTGCAGCAGAAAGCAGAACATTCAGCGCAGGTTGGAAGAAAGCATTTGACCAGTATGTGGACAATGCCACCAATGCTGCACAACAAGCACAGCGCATTTTCCAGACCATGACTACTGCCATGGAAGATCTATTGATGAACTTCTTCAAGACAGGCAAGTTTGGATGGAAGGATTTTCTACAAACTATCATTGATCAGTTAATGCGTAGTCAAATACAAGGCTTGATTGCCAAGACATTTGCCGGTGCTGGAACATTGGGTGGTGGCGGCAAAGGCGGCCTATTGGGTGGAGCGATTATCCCAGGTATCCTAGCAGAAGGTGGTCCAGCAGCCATGGGCCGTCCTTATGTAGTAGGTGAGCGTGGTCCAGAACTATTTGTACCAGCAAGTAATGGCACAATGGTACCTAATAGTGGACTGGGTGGTAGCAGCAATGTTGTCTACAATATCAATGCAGTGGATGCACAAAGTTTCAAACAAATGTTGGCCCGTGATCCTAGTTTCCTATATGCAGTTAGTGAACAAGGCCGCAGAACATTACCAGGAGGTAGATAATGTCTTTTCAATGGATTATAGATAACGCCGAATCAATTAGTATTGATAGGCAGGAGATTGTGGGACAATCTATCACACGCAATCAAACAGTAAGAGCAGTAACTCGTGGTGCTGGTATCTGGCGATTTACAGTCAAGTTGCCAGATGGCATGGCCTGGACAGATGTTCGTCAAAATATTAGCCTTGCTGAGAAATTGGGTCGTACAAATACCGCCAGTATTGCATTGAATACTAGTGGACAAAGTTGGTTAAGTCAATATCAGGGCAATAGTGTAAATTATACTGGATTTGTGGCCAGTATCACTAATGGTTCCAACAGTATCACACTAACTACTAGTCCAACTACATCAAGTGGATACAAATTCCGTGCAGGTGATTTTATTCAGTTGGGTTCCAGTGGACGAGTCTACACTGGCTGCAAATGTTGCCTACAACAGTAATACAGTAACATTGCATAGACCTGTTATAGAAGCCACAGCCACTGGTGTTGCATTAAAAGTTGGACCCAATTGTAATTGGACTGTTATTTGTACACAATTCCCACAGTGGAACCTATTTGCCAGAGACCAAGTGTCCTGGAGTGGTCCATTTGTATTTTATGAGAACATGGTATGATTGATTTAAGAAGTTATGCAAGTTTAGAATCTGCAATCTTTGTCAAGTGGGAAGTTCCTAACTTTAGCACTGCGTATGTCAGTGATTATCATATCCCGTTTACATTTGGTGGCAACACATATACAAATATTGGCACATTATTAAGTGTCAGCAGCCTCACTAGTGAATTGAAACCCAGCAAGGGTGAGATTACTATCAGTCTAAGCGGTGTTCCAACAAGCAGTGTAAGCACTATCTTAGCACAAGAGATTAAAGGTAGCACAATCTCTGTGTACAGAGGATACTTTAATGCATTGACGCATCAGCCATTGGATTTTGGTAGTGGCAACACACAATTGCATTTCAAGGGAATTGTTACCAATTATACTATCAGTGACGATATTGACCATGGCGCTGGTGTTGCAACAAGTGTCATTACATTGACTTGCAATAGTGCTGTTGAAACACTATCATATAAAGTGTCGGGTAGAAGAACAAATTCAACAGATTTCCCTACAACACAGGACATGAGTCGTGTGCAAGCATTGGCCAACAGTAATTTTAACTTTGGAGCACCATAATGGATTTTTTTAGTACTGCATGGAATTGGTTTAAGGGAAGTAGTGTCACTAGTTCCCTGGCTAAAACTGCACTCTTGGGCTATGTTAGTAGATTGATTTATAAATCAAATCAACCATCTACAAATGATACAGAAGTTGTTGATAAGGGTGTTCGGCTCCAATTAGATCCAAATACTGACAATAAGATTCCTGTATTGTATGGAGATGCATATTTTGGTGGTTATATCACCGATGCACAAATGAGTGCCGATTATAAAAAAGTTACATATTGTCTAACACTTGCCGAGGCCACTGGAGACAAGTATTCAACTGATGAAGGTACCTCCTATATCTTTGAAGGTGTTTATATTAATAATAATAGAGTAATCTTCAAAACAGATGGTGTTACTGTTGATTATACTGTTGATAGTAGCGGCAATCAGGACATTAGTGCAAGGGATTTAATTAAGATCTACTTTTACAAAGAACAAACTGGAATACAACCTTATAGTTACTCTGGCACAACACCTGATCCATCATCTGTAATGCCTGGATGGACATCATTAACTCATCCAATGCAAGGGTTATTGTACGCTATTGTTGAAGTGACATATAACCGTGATGCAGGTATCAGTGGATTACCCACTTGCACATTCCATGTTAAAAGTAATATGGATTTAGTTGGTGATGTCCTATATGATTACATGACTAACAATGTATATGGTGCAAATATTGATGTTGCTGATATTGATACTAACAGTATTTCCGCACTCAACTCATTTTGTACAACTGGATTTACCTATACAAATATTTCAAATCAATCAGCAACTAGTACTATTACAGTCAATGGATTAATAGATACTAATACTGATGTATTGACCAATATGCAGGCACTTGCTGAAGCAGGAAGCAGTTGGATAAATTATGATATCCACACAGGTACTTGGAAGATTGTCATCAATACTGTTGGCTCAAGCGTTGCCAGTTTTACTGACAGCAACATTGTGGGTGAGATTTCAATTAGTGGTACAAGTTTAATTCAATTAAACAATGTTGCCAATGTCAAATATCAAAATACTGATATATTGGATAAAACAGACTTTGTTAAAATTACTATACCTGAAGAAGATTTATTTGCTAATGAACCAAGAACTGCAACGCAGATTAATTTACCATTTACCAATAAACAGGTAGTGGCTACTAAAATTGGATTACAACAATTAAAACAAAGCCGTGTTGATAAGATTATCTCATTCAAGGCAGATTACAGTTATATTATGCTCAATGCTGGCGACATTATTAGTGTAACTAATGCCACATTGGGATTTAGTAGTAAATTATTCCGTATTATTACTATAACTCAGAGTGATGGTGATAGCGGTGAAATACTCATGGATATTACTGCATTGGAATATAATGCGTCTGTGTACACTTATGATATTATTGAATATGAAGTTGAAACAGACAATGGTATTATTGGCATTGGATCAATAGGAAAACCCAATGCACCAACAGTTATTAAATCAGAACAGGCTAATATTCCCAGTGTTGAAGTGCGGGGTGTTGTACCCAGTGGCATTGTTGAGGGATTGGAGTTCTGGGTAACATTTGATACTGGAACACAAAATGATGTCAATAGATTGTACACAAAATATGGAACATATAATGATCCAACTGGTGCAATTTTGACTGAAGATGCGCCAGCAATTTTAACATTTACCCAGTGTCAAGCAGATTTTTATGTTAAAGTCCGTGGCATCAACGGAGCAGTTAATGGTCCATTCAGTGATCCCAGTGGTTTAATTACCTATAAACCAGTTGTTGTTGCTGATACAGTCAGCGATAGTCCAGTGAGCATTGGTGGTCAGTTAATGAGCCTGGGACTTTTGACATTATTAAACAATGTTGATAAACTATTCACTGGTGATAGTTCTACTGGTGGATTGTTTGATAAAGTATTTGAAACATTCAAAGATGTCACTGGTGTAGACTTAGTGGGTCAAGCAGAAGGTGGTACTCTGGTCGTTGCCGGCAGTGGCTTAATTGATGGGTTAACTGATGTTGATACCAGCACGGTAGCACCGCAAGTAGGTAATGTACTCAAGTGGGATGGTGTCAACTGGGTACCAGGTACGGACGCCAATGATGGGGGTGGTGGTTCAACACCTGAACCAACTTATTTGACTATTAAAGAAAAGTATCCTAAAGATAGAAGCACCTATGCATCCACATTGCTATCAACAGATCCAGATCTTGCATCAGTAAGTGGCGATTACTGGATTAAGTTTAATGGTATTAACTATGGTTCATTAACCAAAGGTACTGGCAACGCAAAGTTGTATAAATCCAATGGTTCATTAATTGAAACTATTGCTGCTAGTGCTGCAACTGTAGAACGAAACATGCTTAAATTGCCATTTGGTGATAGAGAAGTTGGAGTTGATTATTATATTATTTTAGATTCTGGTTTTGTCAAATACAATACAACACCCAGTCCAGTAATATCAGTTGGCTCTTGGAATTTCCATACAGGTGATGCAAACAGCACAAGTCCTGCTGCCAGTGGTGACCCCGTCATTAGTGAAAGTATTCCATCAACATGTACTAGTACTGCGGTACAAATTGCCGGATTAAAAACATATAGTAACTTTAGTGATGCAAATAATACTCGTGTTCATAAACAAAGCAATATAGGTATTCAATTTAATGAAACAATTGCATTAACTGGTACCGGGACGGTTAATATTAAAATAGCCAGTGGTGGTACCCATCAAACATTTAACTTGTCTCAAACTTATTCATCTAATAAAATTAATGAACTTTTTTGGGTCAGTGGTGATACATTATGGATAAATGTTACAAAGGATTTTACACCAGGAACAAGTTATTATATTGAATTAACAGCCAATTGTGTTGTAGATGCATGTGGTATTAACAAAAATACAGCAGTCACTGGCAACACATATTCATGGACAGTTGATGGTGGTCCAGCATCCAAAAACACATCAACAACAAATGGTGTAACTATGAATATGGGATCAAAAGTATCTCCAGGTACAGGTACAGCCGAAATTAAGGATGGTAGTGGAAATGTTATCAGCACCTTAACACCAACAGATCCGGCAATTTCAGTCAAGGAAGGTTAAAAATGGGATTAAAATTATTTAGAGTAGATATTAGTGGTGTATTAGGTGCATCTATGGATGCATCCATAGTGCCACCACCACCTGTAACTATACAAGGTGCAGCGGCATTACAGTCAACATTTAATCTAACTATTAATAGAACTAGTTTAGTTAATATTAATTTTTCTGAAATACCTGTACAGCCAAATACATCATACAGTTTTGTCATACCTGCTGGATTTTGGGTTGATCAATTTGGTGAACCTAGTTTAGAACAAACTATTTCTTTTACAACACCAAATCCGTCATCAGTGTCATCATTTATCCCTACTGGTAGTATTAAAAATACATATGGTGAAGAATATGTTTACTTAACATATGATAAAAATGTGACGCTTCAAAATAAAAATTATTATTTGTATTCCGATTATGGTAATCCATCTGGCACATTGGTAGCAACATATAATGCAATATCATCTGGAAAAGTGTCAATAATAAATGGCAATACTGTAAGAATTTCAGTAAAAAATGATACAGTACCATTAAGACATTATTGGATTAGGGCGGAACAAGGAGTTGTTAAAGATGATTGGGGACTTCAATCTGCGGCTATTACTGGAACATCATATGATTTTAAGGCATTTATAAATTCACAATCTGCTTTATCATCATCATATAGCATGATTTCAAAAGCAATTAAATCTCCAACACTCACATTGGCAAATTCAGGAGCAGTTCTAGAAAATTATATTAATGGTTCAGCATTTTATAAAAATATGTTTGCCACTTTAACATCAAGTACATCTGATCAGGTATCATATAGTCTTCGAGTAAAAGTATATAATGCAGACACTGGACAATTAATAAGGGATAAATCATTTAATTGGACTCGACCATCACAATCAAATTTTTATATTTCATTAAAAATAAATTCTACTCATTTTGCTGTTGCATTTTCAGTAATACCATCATCAACTTTAGACTCTGGATGGACTGATTCAAGTGAGGTTAGAATTTACTCAATTGGTACTGGAAACTTAACACAAACTATAACAGCAAATGAATCCGCTGGTGTCGGCCACAGCATGGCATTTAATGATACTAAATTATTGATTTCCTGTCCTTTTGAAAGTACGGGCTATACTGCTGGTGTGCGAGTATATAATTTTAATCCATCTACTGGTACTGCATCTTATTCTTCCAAAATTACAAGACCAGTTGCACCTTGGTATCAATTTACAAATACTAGAAAAAGCAGTTTTTTTGCAATAAATGATTCTGATATAGTATTAAATGATACTTATTTTGCCATAAGATCTGATGGTGATTCATCTACTGATGCAAATGATAATATTAGAATTTACACATTAAGTGGTACATATCAGAGAAAAATTACTTTTTCCGGTTCTAAGTATTTTTTACCGGTGGGGACAAGTATTAACAATAACAACTTAATTTTAGT
>JACCDG011480307.1_pt1 | contig 20800 bp, 17 predicted proteins | sample 7442471 | NCBI WGS metagenome assembly JACCDG01 (sample SAMN15323444, study PRJNA562643) | freshwater metagenome | isolation source: river surface water | place: USA:Blue River Watershed | collected 2017-08-17 | reverse complement strand
GCGCTGGATCAACTCCAAGAGTTTGTCGCCGCCAACGTAGAAGAACTTCAAAAGAACCCCAATACCATCGTTCCAATTGAGCGCCTTACGAGGTATCAAGGTGGACGTTCACGATATACCGCGAGTCAGAAAGCGAGCACCAGTTACCAGCCATCACTTGCCGCTGCTGTGACGGCGTGGCAATCCACGCAGGGTGCTAAAATGCCCACATGGGCAGAACTACGCGATTGGTTGGGCTACCGGGCAAGGCAGGCCGGTCAAAGCGCAGGCATTGAATGGACGCCAGAAGCCGCGCCAGCGCCCGAATCCCCCGAGATGGCCGCTGAACCAAAGTCTCCCGCTGATTTGATCCGCCAGCATCTTGACGCGGACGACGCAGCTAGTGCGCTCGCGGTCTTCGATGGCATGACCAAAGATGAGATCAACAAGACCGCGCAGGCCGTCTTTGGACGAGGATTCTACAACAACACGAAGGCGGAAATGCTGTCAGCGCTCAAGCAATGGCTTCCTGACAGCACTAAATCAGTAATGACGGCGCTGGCGAAACAAAGCGCCATTGCCAGCGCTAAGCGTGCGCTGAAAACAGCAAAGGAAAACCAACAGCGGCATTCCGAGGGCATTCTAGGGATGCCAACCACCGAGCAGGCATTCAAAAGCGTGAGCGTTGCAGAAGGAAAAGACCCGCATGGCATCGGTAAGGAAGCAGTCGCGAAAGCATGGCAAAAGGAAGTCGATGATGCACAAGCCAAGGTGGATGAGCTAGAATCTGCACCTGCCGCGCCTGCCGTTGAGGAGACTGCGCAGCCGTCCAAAACCAAGGACGGCATTGCCGACTTCGGCCAAAAGCTAGGAGGCGCACGCAAAGACAAGGCCGCCCCCGCCCCCACGATGCCCCGCGACCGCGCCGAGGCCATTGTTCGCAACCTGACGCCCAAGGAGCAGGCCGGGAAGCTCAACCCACGCGAGCGAGAGGCCATCGACGAGGCGAGAATGAGCCTTGCCAGTGCGCCTGCGCCTGGCGGTCTTTCTGAGGCGGAGATTCGCCAATTGCGTCGAGATTATAACGTGCCTTCAAACATCACGGATGCCGAGTGGAAGTCATTGAAGCAAATTCTAGGCGTGTCCGATGAGGGGCTGGCGAACCGCTTTGAAGAGATGCAGACCTTCGCCACACGAGGCAGTGGACCGGTTGGAAACTGGATCTGGGGCAAGTTTTACCGGGTCACTAATTACACTTATAGCGCATCCTCCTCCTACGTCACCTACAAGAACATTTTGGGCGAGGAGCATCAGTTCCGAATTTCTGACCATAGAAAACCACCAGGACACCCCACCGCCCGGTTCTTTCGGCTCCAATACATCGGCCACAAAGGCGGGAGTTTCAGACAGGATGCGCGGAATTACATCGCCAGCGAGGTTAAAGCCGACCCAGAACTTGCCATTGAGACATTGGAGGACGTGGCACGGAGGCAGAAAGAACTTCAGAGCGAAGAGAATCAATATCGCCAACGGCGCGAAGCTGAGGAGAAAGCCAAAATCCCAGAACGCCTCGAACGTGCCTATGACCGGATGTTTCAAGGGCAGAACCTCAAGACGGAAGTGCTAGGCTACCTCGACAAACATGGTTATCTTAATGATTTGGGACTGTCAATGGAGTCGGGCGAAGTGGAGGTGCAGACAACCCTGGAAGCCGCTCTCGGACGCACTGCCTCAGAGTTGATCCCAGAGCGCCGCGATTTATCGCGTGAATTGTTCAATGACGCTTATGCTGGTTCTAATGCGGTGAGAAACTCGGCAGTCGTGGACAGATACACGGATTCAGAACAGGAAAGGGCAGCCATCATCAAAGGAGTTCAGTCGGGCGCATTAAACCAAGTCCATCAATGGGGCGGCGGGCGGCTTGTGTCGTTTTTCAATTGGCTCACGCAGCAACCCGAATTTGAAGCAGAGGCACAGAAATTACACGAGGGTCACATTGGGGCAAACCGTGATTGGAATGAACGCCGCGCCGCTTGGGTTGACCGGGTAAAAGTGGAGAGCCTGTCTGACGTGCGCTCCGTTTCCGAAGCCGGATTTAACTCCGCAGGCAGTGGTCCGACAGGCTCTCAATCAGTCAAGACTTCGAGTGATCGAAGTCAAGATATGCGAGCTACTTTTGGTATGCAGATGGATACTGCCCCATCCGGCCCCGAAGTCAACCCCTCATCCTCGCGTGCCGCAGGTGGCCCGCTGGCATCCTCGCCTGCCCGTCAGTCTCAGATGCTCGAACAAGCTGCCGCGACTCTGCGCGGTGAAGGCCCGCCGCTCGCGCCTGGACTGCGGAGCATGTTCAATCCCCAGGCCCGCCGTCCTGCCACGGGTGAACGCGGCCTGTTTGACCGGCCCAAAGACCAACTCGCGGATTCCATCCAGAAAGCCTACCGCGCCGTGCAGATGGGTCAGAGTACCGTCATGGTGCCCATTCGCGCCGTGTTCCAGCGTCTCAAAGCTGCGAATCCTGCCTTGACGGTTGATGAGTACTTGGCCGCCATCCAGGCTGCCGACCAGCGCGGCGACGTGATGCTCGAAGCCGCCAACACGACCGCCGAACAGCAGGCCAACGCGCCCTTCGTGGTGCCGAGCCAGTCCGGCCCAGGTGTCCGCATGGCGTGGGTGGATAATCGCCCGCCCCAAGTACTCGCTTCTGCGCCTTCCAACTCTCCACAAACCCCCACCCAACAAGCCATCTATGAAATCCGCCAACAACTCGAATCCGCCGACGCTGGAAGAAGTGAGTACCCAATTCCAGAAAAACGGCTCCGTGCTCAGGCCAAATCCCTTCTTCAATGGGCCGCCTCCGCCAAACGCATCATTGACCGCGCCGAACTCGAACGCGCCACTACTCGACACGCTGGACTTGGCGGCGGTGAGGAGCACGATGTCTGGCACGATGCCAGCGGGGGCAGAGTCGTTAAATTGACGAAGCCTGGAGCCTATGGCATCCAGCAAGACCTCACGCGCTACCTCGACACCATCGAGTACTCGAACCGCGTCTTTGGTGATGACATCGTGATTGAGGGTGTCGTGTTCAAGGACGGCTGGCCGCACATCCTGATTTCACAGCCGTTCTACCGTGGCGAGATGGCACCACAGCCGGAGATTGACGAGTATTTTGCCACCAGTCATGGCGCACAGAGCACCGGACGCCAAGCCTCCTACCTGATGCCAGACGGTGCCCGCGTCTATGACGCCAAGCCGCGCAACGTGCTGAAACTCACGGATGACACCGTTCAACCCATCGACGTGCAAGTTGCTCTTGCAAGTGCCCCTGCCGCCCAAAATGCAGAGCCTTCGCCTGGCGGTCTTTCTGAGGCGGAGTTTGCCCGACTGCCTGAAAAAGAGCAGGAAAGCATTTTAAGGAGTGATGATGTCGCGAAGGCCCGAGCGGTGTTGCACGCAGGATTAGCCTTGCCCACCAACGATCAATACACGCATCTCACATTCGAGGATGAGCCGTCGAAAAGCTCCAAGAGTGACAGTCTCTACTACTTCGTGAAAGCTTGGCTTACCGACTCCGAAACTGACCGCCTGTTCAAGAAAGATGAGTATGGTTTTCTTGAGTATGACTATGAGTTGGAGGATGCTGGCTACCAGATTGATGATGCTGGTGTTTACAAAGGGTTGGAGATTCGGATTTCCGACCATCCTTCTACGGCATCTGCCCGCACCGATGCGGACATTGAGTTAATCGTTGATGATGGTCGTTCGTCTCGCTCATCTTGGTATCAAAAGCACCCGGACGCATACCGTTCATTTGCCAACGCCGCCGCTGACATTCCTAGCCGTGTGGTGAAGGAATTGCGCATAAAACAACAAACCCCCACCGTTGCCAGTGGGGGTTCTGTCCCGGTGGGGACACCTGCCTTGCGGCAGGGTGCAGATCAAAATCTGCGCGAAGATGAATCATTCTTCTCCCCTGTCAACCCTGAATCCTCCCGTGCCGCAGGTGGCACGCTGGCGTCTGCTCCCGCCCCAGACACCGAGCGCGAGCAGCAAGTCCGCGAAGTCCTCGCCGCCATGCCGCCCATCTGGCGCAACGTGCTGCAAGATCAGTGGAACAACAAAAGCATCGAGGACATTGCGGCGGCTCGCAATCTGTCGCTCGTCGCCGTGGGCAACATCCTGCGCAGGTCGGGCGGACTCTTTGACGTGCTGATGAAAAAAGCCGCCGCCGCGACTCCAGAGGTGGCGGTAGAAGATGACATTGTGAAGGCTGTTTACGGCCGTCCTGACCTCGCGCGTTCAGGAGATGCCCTTATGGCGGCACTCGATCAAAACCGCCCCATGCCGGAAGTGGTTCACCGGGCTGAAATGGAAGACTTAGCCGGGGCGATGTTCTCCGGCTGGCCCACTGAATCGCTCGCGATTGTCAAACGCTGGATGGACTCAGGCGGCATGATGACGGTGCCTGATAATCTCCCGCATGGTCTAAAGGTCATTTTAGACGAGGCATCGGCCCGTGGCGCGGCCCCAATGCTCATGCAGGTAGCGGCCAACCACGCCCTCAACCAGGCCCGGCTCAACAACGCGCCCTTGTCGGAGCAAATGCGACTTGGACTCGCATGGCGTGAACTCGGCACCGAACAGGCCCGCGCCTTTGGGGCAAGACAAGATACTTTCCACGATCCAATGGAGCGTCATGCGCTTTACATTCAGAAGATGCTCACCACGCCGCAGGATGGCGACTTGAAGACCTTGCTCAACAATCCAGCGAGCCGTTCCCGAATCCTGGCCGAGATGGAACGCCGCGCCGAAGACATGAAACGCCGCCTGAAAGCAGCCGGTTACGACCTTGACGCATGGTTTGCCGAGCAAAAAGCCGTTGCCACTGAGGCCGCATCCTTCATGCCGCCTGCTGCCGCGCCGCAGCTTAAGCGGCTGCCGCGCAAAGTTCAGCATGGTATCAACGCATGGGTGGCAGGGGCCAAGCTCCAAGATGCGGCCCGCGAGGCTGGCATGACCGCGCAGGAACTCCACGACGCCTACGCGGACTTCTACGCCGCCGTTAATCAAGAGGCCCTCAAGGCGGCAGTCACGGCCAAGGATGAGATGCTACGCTCCGCCCCTGCTCCCAACGACTTTGCGGCACAAATCGGCCTCCCACCACCTCCCGCCACCGCTGACCCGAATGCACGCCTGAACGACACCCCCAAAGCGCGAGCCTACCAAGCCAGACGCGAAAACGCGGCGCTGAACCGCCCCACCGAAGTTGCGGCGGCAATGTCAGAGATGTCGGCGGGACAATCCGGCTTCATCGGCAAGATGGCCGAATACTGGCGGATGTCGATCCTGTCCGGCCCGCAAACGTGGGTGGTCAATGCCTCCTCTGGCTTGGCTCTCGGCATGTATCGCAACATGGTGCAAAAACTCGGCACCGCTGGGCTGGCGTCCATCGTGCGAGCAACCGGCATGGCCGACCTCCCGAACGCGCCCGCGCTTTCGGATATTGGCCCCGTGCTGCAACATGCGTGGGATTCCTTCGTGCCGTCACTCAAGAACGCCTTCCGGTCATGGAAGCATAACCGCCGCCTCTATGACGCCTACGCGAAAGGAAACCTAACCCTTGACCCTGGCGGCAAGGATTGGGATTTTGATAAATCCGGCATCGTCATGGATGGCAAGGAAGTCGTGTTCAAAGGCGAAAAATACGGCCCGGCGCTCTCGCGTGACAAATGGTGGAAGCTGGGAGCCATCATGGATGTGATCAGTTTCCGCATGCTGCTGATTGCTGACGAGTTTGTGCGCTCGTGGTTTGGCCGCATCGAGACGGCGGCACAACTCCGCCAAATGGCGCGGAGTGAACCGGCGCTAAAGAAACGCACCGAGGAACTGCGGGCGGAAATCAAGAAGATGCTGCCGACCGCGTGGGAACTGCGCTACACGAACAACAACGGCTATTATGCTGTGAAGCCTGCCGTCGTGGACTTTATCGTTGAGGAGGGGCAAAACCGCCGTGTCGAAAAACGCACCATCATGGAGCGTGTGGGCGCGGAAGAATGGAGCGCCGCCGTCCCGGCTGCCAAGCGCGACAGCCTCGCCACCAATGCGGCAGATTTGGCCCTGCATGGCGGGTTTGACGCCCTGCTGACCGACAAAGCCACGCCAGAACAACTCAAGGCCCGTCTGGACCGCCTGGGCAAGCCTGGAAGCGGCGCATGGATGAAGGGTGTGGAAGCCGCCAACACCATCACGGCCCAGAGCGAGCTTGGAACGGGTGTTCGAGCCGTGGACGCAATCGACGGACTGGCTGATTTGATCCAGCGCGGCAAAACCAGCAAGTACGCGCTCGTGAGCGTGCCGATGCAGTTCTTGTTCCCATTCGTGGCAACACCTGTGAACCTGTTCAAGACGGGTATCACCATGTCTCCCGTGGGGGGCTTCTTAGCTCTCATTGACGCGGTGCGCTCTTACCGCCGCCGCAAGGCTGGGGACTTGGAGGGTGCGAGAAAGATCATGGATGCCGCCCGCGCCCTAGAGGAGATCGTCAACCAAACCGTCGCCTGGGGCTTGGTGCTCACATTATCGGAACTCATGGAGCCAGACGACGATGAAGAAGACCCGAAAAAGCGCCTGCCGAGATTCACCGGCACAGGAGAATGGAAGGCGCTGGACGCAGGAGAGCGACAACTTGCATACAAGACCGCCCCTCCGCTTTCATTCCGCATTGGAGATCGTTGGTTCAGCTATCGACGCCTTGACCCGTTTGCCATCGCGCTCGCCAACATTGCGGACGGCATCGACGCCTTCAAGAAGGAGCCGACTGAAAAAGCGCTTTTCACCGTGGGCGTGCGAGCCATTGACGCCATGGAAGAAAAAACCTTCCTTGCTGGCGCGGCTGATGCCATGAACCTCATCCGTGATCCTGAACGCTACGGCCCGCGCTGGGCGGCCAATATCGCAACAGGCTTCATTCCGAACCTGATCCGCCAGCCCGTCCGCTCCGCAGATGAACAATTCCGCGACAAGGACATTCCCGCCAACGCTGGTTTCTTGGAGAAGCTGGAGCGTCACATTGGTTACAGCATCATTCCTCAATTCGGCCCTGAAAAACTGGACTTGTGGGGCCGCAATGTGGAAAAAGACACCGACACCTTCGGCCCCCTGACTGACACGGCATTCCGGCTGCTGTCACCCGTGGGCGGGTCGGTTCCTGCTCCTGACGCCCTAGACGTGGCGCTCTACACTTTCAATCTTGAGAACGCAGGCAAGGGTGACTTTGGCATTGAGGCGCCGGAACGGCGCATTACACGCACCATTGCAGGGCAAAAAATCGTGGTTGACCTCACTGATGAGGAGCGTGCCAATTTTATCCGTCAAGCCGGGTCAAGGGCGCACGCTACCGTTACTGCTCAATACGGCGGGAGAAAGCTCACATTGGAGGATGTGGACAACATCCGTGAGATCGTGCGTAAAGTTTACTCGGTGCATCGTGATGCCGCCTTTGTGGCAGCCGTGCAAAAACGCGGGGGCGTCAATTCCCTTCTTGCCAATACCAGAAAATAATACACGTTCCGCCTTGTTCCGGCTCTGCTTGGACGATGTATGTGATATGTGACCGCGACTGGAGAGTGCGGGCCGTTTTTAACGGCATCTCAAACGACTTGGCCGGGCAGGCGCAACTTTCCAGCCCCGGTATTTTCTTGCCAAAACCACAAAATAGCATAGTCTGGTATCCACCACGTTAAACCATGCCTATGAGCAAGCCCAAATACAGCACCATCACAGAACTTGCTGCCGCCTTCAAATCTGGCGAACTCGACAGCACATATCATCTCGTCATCGACAAGGGCGGATGCTCATTGCGTCTTCGCCAAGACGGCCCCGAAGAAGGGGAAAACGAACGCTACGAGCACTGTCAGCAATTGTTCAAGCGTGATTACGAATGCCCACTTGAGGAGCTTTTTGAGCTTGTCGGCATCCCTGCTGAGTGGTGCTAAGATCTTCAAAACGCGGAAACCTCCCGCGACAGTCCGGCAAGCGCAGCCCCTAGCAGGCGCGAGGCTCCGGTAGAGGTGAGAGAGCAGAGTTCAGCGGCCTATGGCTAGGAAGCGAGGATTAACGGCAAGCGGTTCGATTCCGTGCGCCCACCTTGCGCAACTCCATTATGGATATGAGTTAATAGCTCGTTCCTACGGTGTAGTTGCCCGCTGAACTCTGCTCTCCGAAGGCTGAGTTGAGCGGAGCTGCCAAACTGGCAATGCTGCCCGCCATCTGATGCGCAAGCACGAAGCGGAGAAGACGTTTTGGGTTATAAACTCCGCGTCAGATTTACGGGCGACATTGCCCCGCTCAACTCAGCCTTCCATTTCAAACGCTTGGTGTAGTGGACCAGTAACACGCCGCTGTCGCAAGACCGGAGATAGTTGGTGCAATTCCAACCCCTCGCTCATTTTTTAGCTCAATATGACCACATCCAAGCCCTCAACCATCACCGTCCGCACCCCTGGCGGATGCCTCGCCTTCGCGGCTTTCCTGATTCTTGTCGCCCTGGCAATCTGTTATCACATCGGCATCTTGAACATCCTGCTCACGATGGGCTTCGTTTCTCCTTGATGGCCTTCTCGTTCATGTGGCCGCATCCTGCCCGCCGTCGCTGGCTCAAGGGCAAGCAATGGGCGCGTGAGGTTGCCAACCTTGCCGCCTGCGCACTGATCGCCTGCGGGTTTCTGGCAGCGCTCATCTACCGCAATCTTTGACGCCATGACCTTCCCCATTCCAGACCACATCGTTCCCCGCCTGCACGGTCAAGAGGCGCTGTTTTCCAATGGCACCGGGCTAAATTGCCAGATTGTAGCTCAGGCGTCCGAATTGGAGGGGTTGACCGCTGGCGATGATTGCCTCTACCTTCACGTCGCCAACCGCTGCTATGGCATCAACGGTCTGGACGTGAACAAGTGTTATGATAGCGCCTGCTCGATACTGGCGAATTGGGCGGAGAATGATCTTTGCGACGATGCCCGTGATGCCATTGACAAGCAGTTGTATGAAGCCTCCGATATTGATTTTGGGTCTGTGGTTCATGCGTTGGAGCAAGAATGGGGTAAAGTGCTGACAAACCGTGTTTCCTGGCACTCGAATGTGAGCCGAGAAATTCACCTTCGCGAACTGCGCCAACGCGCCCTACTACTTTCAAAGCCATGAATCTTACTATTGAAAACCAGGACGAATCACGCGATTTTGGCAGTTTTCCAACTGTGAAGATTTCCGCGTATGATCCTGCTGATTTGTTTCAGCTTGGGAGGCATTCTTGCCATCTCGAAACATTGAACGCTCAATTTGTGGTTGGAACCACAGCAGACGGAACAGGCAAGTATATTCGCCTGCCATTAGTTTGCAAACAGACGCCATGAAACTAAAACTTTTTTGGAATCGCATTTGCCGCTATTTCCGAGGTTATTCGATGTGGTCTTGCGGTCAACTTCCATTGAAAAGAAGGAGGCACCAATGATTCTCAAACTACTCTCCATCTTGCCGCCTGTTGCGCGATTGCTAAAGCGTTACCGGCGTGCTCTTGTCGAAATCAACGACGAGTTTTCTTATGGCTCTCGCGCAGAGCTTGAGGCGTATCTGGACGATGATAGCAACTGGAACAAACGCCCCGTTCCGCTGGACTGGAACACTTGGGAGGAATCGCAAGGCATCAAGCCTAGAAACCACCCGCCTTTCACGGTCGAAGTTGAGCAAGGGAGAAACTTTCACACATTCTAGCCATGAGAACCGGACGCCTCAATAATGAACCTAGCGAGCGTTCTATCACTTGGGTTGTCATTGACAACACCTTGCGACCAGGAACAGGCGAATGGAGGACTCCTTTCTTTGGGAAAGGCGCTGAGATACGATGCCTCACCCCTAATGCTGGCTCCACTCTGCCAGAAATACCCAACGTACGCCACCTCGCCGTTACCAGTGACGGATGGGAGCAGCTTAAACTTTGCATCCCAAACGAATACATGCTTTGGAAGCAACAGGGAGCAGAGAAGCCATGATAACGATGCCTCCTCCAGAGTCCGTGTCTTACACGTCCGCGCAACTGTCTCTCAACTTCCGAGACGATGCACGCCGCTTTTCATGTTTTCACTGCGGCAACATGCCGAAAGCTGGCGATGTGCTCCTTGTCTCAATGCAGAGCGGCAAAACTGGCGTCTGGATCGTGCAGGACATCGAACCGCGCAAATCTGGCGATGATACAGGGCTTCGATTCGGCAACGCTGAACGCATTGGATACCGCGAAGAAGTCACGTTCGCGATTCCGCCACCTGCCAAGATTGGCTTCTTTTTATAAGCAGTAAATCAACCCCAACCCTTGACCCGCATAGGCTTCTTGCCCTGCGGCTTCATGCTGTCCAGTAATGCCCGCGCCCCCGCTGCCTGCTCACGAATGAGCTTCACGGCATCCTGATTGCGAAGGGCCGCAATGTCGTAATTCGTGATCGACGGCGAGGAAAAGAACAAATCGAGCGCGATAGGGACAAGGATGGACTCGGCAAACCCTGCCGGAACTGGCGCGACGATGCCGGGATCTGCGTAAGCGGATGGAGCGCCATAAACGTCCGCTGTCGTGACACTCCCAAGGGAAACGCGGGCCTGGAACTCAATCACAAGCTCACTCGCGGGGGCCGCTGACAGCATCATGCGCAAACGCGGAATGCCGCCCGGCGCAGTCGTGGTTTCGATGTAGTAGGACAACTCAGCGGCGGAGTTCTCCGACAGGTCAAAGCGACCGGAAGCAGCGCGGAGAGTGGTTCTACTCTCCCGCACGCGCACCGGCTCGTGAACCGTGATGACATCCGTTGGAAGCTCTGCGGCATCGTATTTGAGCGCCGCATCGCCGCTCGTGGAGTCCGACAGGTGCGGAAACTGCAAGGTGGCGGTCGTGCCAACCAGTTTCGTGATGCGGTTCTTGTTGGTGTCGCCTGGAAGCGTGATCTCGCACCCGACCATGTAGGACTGTGCGCCCGTGATCGTGCAGGTTGTGCCGCCACGAGTCAGAACCGATACAGCGACCGTCTCAGGAGCACGGAAATAAGCCGCACGGCCCTGTTTCGCGCCCGAGTAGGGGCCAAGGACACTGATTTGCTGGAGCGCCTTGTTGATGGCAATCAGCACATCCGGCATCGCGTCGTCATAGTCCGTGGAGACGTGTGGGATGACACGTTGCTCCGTGCGCAGGTAGCGCAGGATGTGGTTAACGACTTCGCGGATGGTCATGAGATTCCTAGGCGTTGGCAGTGGTAGCCGGTTTCAGGGTCATGCACGGGTGCCCACAAGTGAATATGCACTCCTTGTTTTTCAGACTTGCTCCACCAGCGTTGAAAAAGAATCTGCGTGTAGCGGAACTGGATGCACAGAAAGCATCCTTTGCTTTGACCACTGATGACGTTGCGCCGGATGTGGATTAGACGTTTCATCGAGTGTTGACAATGAATGAGGCGTTCATGTCGTTCGGGATCGTGCCGAGAAGATCCTCGACGACATCCACGATGCGGAACTCGCGGCCATTGTGGTTCAATGCCTGCGAGCGGAATTTCAGCAGCACGACCTTTTGGCCGAGTTCGACGCCCTGGACCTGCTCGTCATCGAAGGCCACAACGATAGCTTCCTTGGCGTTGTTCTTGATGGCTTCTTGGGGAAGGATAATCCCGCCCTCCGTCTTGAGTTCTTGCGCTTGCGTGACCTCGACGACGAGGCGCTTGCCAATGGGCTTGATTTCAGGGGTGTCTTTGAGGGACTGGTACATGGTGTGTGGTTGTGGGCTTGTGGTTTAGGCTTGGGGTTAACGACGCTTCACCCAGCCAGCATGGCCGAGTTCAACGGTCGAAAGGGGGTCTTGGATGGCTGCTTTCAGCGTGTCGGCATCCGTTTCGAGCAGTGCCGCCAGTTCCTTGAGGCGCATCGGGCTTTCGAGGAAGTCCCAGGCGCGGGAGTGCAGCGGCGTAACTTGGTTGCTTAGAATCGTGCCGTCGCTTTCCAGGTCTCCGCTTGAAAGAGTCACCGAGGAGGGCGCAACGGGCGGCTCGTCGCCCTGCCCTACCACGTTAGGGGCGTTATCGCTCGTCACCGTTGCGCCCGTTTCGGGGGAAGTGGTTGCAGGAGCGGGACTCGAACCCGCGATGCCGGAGTATGAATCCGGTGAGTTAACTGCTTCTCCATCCTGCGATTTGGAAATTTCTTGAGTCTGTGCGTAAGCCGGGTGCTTGGTCGTATCAACCGCGCCATCACTGAGAAGCGAGAGAAACAGCGCCGCGCCCTTATTGCAGGCTGAATGCGGCCCCGCGCCCGAGTCATGCGCTGCCATCGCGATATTGCAGTGCCAGCTCCAAGCGTACTCAAGATCGGCCTTCATGGCGTCGATGAGGCCGTTTACGGGATGTGAGGTTTCTGGGGCTACTGCTGGCATCTCCACCAGCACAACCAGCGGCAGCGGCAAGCGCCGTTGATCCATCAAATCAGCAGCCATCGCGCCCTTGTTGGCGTTCCAGATGGAAGCGGGCACGCGCAGAACGTGGCCGTCATACTTCATTTCAAAGCGGAAAATAGCCTGCCGCCCGTTGCGGTCAGAAAACTCAAACGGCGAGGTCGAACCGACCCCCATGGCTTTGACGATGACGACAGGCTCGCCGGGAATGGCGTGCTTGGCGAAAGTGGCCGAGTCGAAACGAGTCGGCAGACGGTAGGGCTGTGGCTTGGGCATATTCTTTGAGGAAATGCCCGCCCTGCTTTCACAGGGCGGGCGGGATGGTAGTTTCTGGTATGGCGGATTAAGCGTTCAGGGCCGGGACTTCCAGACCTTCGTGCTGTCCACCATGGCGGATGAGAGCGTAACCGTTGGTCTTGCCGTCCGTGCGAATGCAAGGGGCTTGGCCGAAGATAGTTTGGTAGCCGCCCCCGTGGACGAAACCATAGTCATCTTCTTTGTTGAGCATCTTGTCGGTGCCGACGTAGGCGCGGACAGCGGAGCCGACGCCCAGCATGAGGGCGCTCATGTCTGGAACGCCATTGGCGTTCGCAGGAATGATGTAAGCGCCAGCCGTGAAGGTGTCGGTATAGTTGAAGTTGTCGAACGTGTTGCCGGAGCCAACGCCACCGAGGGCGGCGGTGCTGTCCCAGGTGTCGCCCGTGCAATCAATGTTGCCGATGGTAACGGAACCAATGGTTGAGGTTCCAGCGCCGTCAGGCGACAGGATGCCATCAAGCTGGATTTTGTTGCCGTTGTTGTCGTTGCCGGTCCATTTCACGAAGCCCACGGAGCCGTCAGGGTTCAACACCCAGGCGTAGCCTACCGTCGCGTCGATGGCGGAGTAGAACGAGGATTCAGCCGAAACGGACGCCTGACCTTCGTACCACTCCTTGGCATAGCCAGCGAAGTACTCAAAGAACAGCGTGCGGGTGTCGCTGGAAATCTGGATGAGGTCGCAGGCCGCAAGAGCCGAATCGACGCCAAACGCAACGCCCAGCTCGGCACGAGGCGCGAGAGGGTCGGCATAGACGTTGTTTTCAGGGTCAACGGAGATGTGCTCATGTAGCATCACGCCTTGCCAGTCGTAGAGCTTGCCGGAGAAGCGGGGATTGGTATCACCGCGAACGCCTGCCTGCTCGATGGCCTGATTGTAGCTGGACGAGTTGCGGATGCCTGCCATGCCAGCGTCAGGGATGTAGCACAGCGGACGATAGACGGGGCTGCCGGTCTTGCTGTACTCGATTTCGATGGGGCGGCCACCCAGGCGAGTCCAGATGGGCTTGGCGGTGCTGATGAGGGAGGGCGACATCGTGTCAAGGGCGGTCAGACTCGCGAGAGTCTTCTTGCCGTTCGGGTAGATGGTGTTGCCCGAACCACGCAGCTTGAGCGCCATCTTCATGTCGTTCATGCGACGAAGACCGAGCTTTTTCTTGAGGGCGTTGAGAGCAGCCATTTTGACGCCGCCACCGACCGCGAGGAACTTCAACTGCTTCTCAGTGAAGGTGATGCCGTCGCGCCAGAAATCGACGATGCAGCCGTAGGTCTTGAAATCGACCACGGACTCATTGCCAGTCAGGGCAGTTTCACCGCGCACACCAGAGCCGCGAGGCGTTGACATGACGGTCATCTTGATTTCGTCACCGGCATTGGCGGTCAGGCCGCGCTTGACGATGAAGGGCTTCTTGGAGCCTTCCGGCCCCTCGAAGGGGTTGAAGTCATCGACGGAAGCGGCTCCGAGTTCGAGCTGGCGGTCCCAGAGCTTGGCTTTGACATTGGCATCGGCGGCCACAGCCGTCGAAAGGAGATTAACAACAGATTCGCCGTTATAGTTAGGCATGGAAGTGAGGAGTAAAAGAGGTGGGTTGTTGCATCACTTTCCTGGCCGGTCCTATCAGCCTGCTTTTGCGAGCACGGCCAATTGTTCGGCTTCAGACAGTGAATCGAAAGTGGCGAACACGTTTCCCGGCGTGATGGTGCCTGGAGCCGACGTTTGCCCTGTCAGTGATCCCGGCAGCCTGACCCGTTGATTGGGCAGGGGTGGAATCTGTGGATCGTCTTCATCGTCGCCCGCGTTATTCACGTCGTAGCTGCTGAAAAACTTCTCCTTTACCCTCTTGGCGATTTGCTCGGGCCAGTCAGGCGATTTCAATACTGGATCATTTTTGTGTTGTGCAAGGAAAAATTCATCGTCGCACTTGCTCTCAAAGCCCGCCTTGGGGTCAGACCACAATTCCGAGTGTTCAGCCTGCGCACGAGACAGGGACTTGTTCACCTCGCCCTGGAAGGTGGCGGTAGTGGCGGCGGTGCGCTCGTGATCGCGCTTTGCATCGCGGTAATCGAGCTTCAAGTCTTGAAGCTCCTGCAAAAGGTCGGTTGTGTCGCCAAAGCTGTCCTTCACGAGTTTGATCTCGGCTTGCTTGGCGGAGATTTGATCCTCCAAGGCGCGTAGTTCGGCGGGAGGTTCTGTTGCGGCTGGCTCCTGCTTTTCGCCTTCCTCGGCTGGCTCGTCGCCCTCCTTGGTCGTCGCGGCAGGAGCGGCAACGCCATAGACCTTCGCGGCGGCTTCGGCTTCCGACATCCCGCCAGTCACGAGGGACTTGAATTGAACCATCTTGGCCCGCGATTCAGGAGGAAGGCCGCCGAGAGACAGGCGATGCACTTTTTCGGCTGATTTCGGGTCGTTAGCGGCGGCTTGAGTGTCCGCAGTCTTGCCAGCGTCGGGAGAAGCGGCTTTGCCGTCGCCTTTGTCCGCAGGAGCGGGCGCGAGGCTGCTGAAATCACCGCTTTCCATGGCCTCAAGCTGTGCGGCGGTAAGTTCGCCCATGGATTCAATCGCGGCGCTCACTTCGGCCTCACTTGGGGCTGGCGCGGTTGTGGTTGTTGGCGAATCAGCAGGAGCGGCGGCTTCTGTCGTGGATGTGGGGGCGGCTTCGGTGCTCATAGGTGGCGTGTGGTAGTTCGTGGTATCCGTGGCGGGAATGCTGTGTTGACGGGTGAGGTTTTAGGATAGTCAACTTCTGTTATTATGTGCGCCGCTCAGGTTATGAATCTCCAGCGCCCGATCCTCACCCGGCGGATTTCGGCAGTGCGGTATTTAAGCGCATCTGCATCAGGGTTTGGCGGTGTCTGCCATGCGCTGGTTTGCCCCGGCGCAAGGTCGATGGCGCTTTCAATATCTGCGGCCCCGCCTGAAATACCGGAGCCGTAAAAACCGCAGTTGACCCGCAGGCTGACGCTGCCGCTGTTGATGAGACGAAAGCGCAGACTCCGAGCTTCGGCGGACGCAGGCCTGTAGGAAAGAGAGACGCTCCCGCCGAGCGTGGTTGTGAATGGGGTGACTTCTTCGCTCACATCCCTCCAGGTGTCTTTCGTCCATTCCTGGCTTCCAGTGGGACTCGACCAAACATCCAACTGTGCAATAGCCGAGGGGGCGACGGAGGCGAACGAGATGAGTGTTTCCGCCAAAGAAGAGTCTTGATAATCACCGTATTCGATCTCACCATCGTAGGTGGAATCGTAGATGATCGCCGCACAGTTAGCCGGTGGTGTGTCGTTCGGACCGTAAGGAGTGATGTCTCCGCTGGCGGTTTCACTATCAACGTATGAGCCACCGGTGAAATTCCAGGTAAGCTCGCTGACCTCAACCCAGTTTCCAGGTGACTCTGTGCTGAACCCTACGGCGCACACCTGACAGAATCCCTGAGATCTTTCAATTTCCCACTCCAGCCGCGCCGGTCCCAAGGGGGTTTCCTCAGGTGGTGCAACAGGCAGCCTCTCCAAAGTGTGGATTCCGCCATACCCATGAATACGGACTCCCGGCCCGGCCCGGAGCGCCGCAGGTTCTTCGTCAGTGCCGAGGCTAGGTATAGTGCCAGATGTCTCTGACCGGCCCAGGGTGAAAACGCCGTTTGCTCCAGTTGCCTGTATTCCCTCGATGCCCTTCTTATCAGCATAGCCATGCACCCTCGCGCCCAGGCCGGGTAAGAAGCGGCGAGGAAGATCAAATAGTGCTCTTAGTTCAGGCAACATTAAGCGGCGGTTGTGAAAGTTCCCACGCTGCTGTAAGTTGTGCCAATACTGTTGGTAGCGTAGGCCGCATAGGAATAGCCAGACGAGGCAGTCAAACCAGAGACGCCCACGGTAAACACGCCCGTAGTTCCAGTGCCAACCGCATTCGTTACCCCGGTGCCGCCAATCTGTGGCGCTGCGTTTGTGGCCGTGAGAGAATAGACCACCCCCCGTGCTGTCACTGTGCCGCCGCCGTCGCTGGTGACGTTGCCGCCCAAATCTGCGGTGACATCTGTAACGCTGGCGCTAGTTGGCGTCGTCACTGTCGGAGCTATGGCTAGCGTTGTAAAGTCTCCTGGAGGGCCATAGTAATACACCCCTTGGCTGGTCAAGGCCCAAGGTTTATATCTGTAATTTCTGGCAATCGTCAGCGAGGTGATGCTCACAGTAAACACGCCCATGGTGCCGCTGGTGGTGGCAGTTGTCACCGACGTACCACCTACTTCTGGATCAGCATTCTGTGATGCCAGCGCATAGGACACCCCACGGCTCGTCACCACGGCGGACGACGGTATAGTCACCGTACCGCCTAGTGTCGCCGTTGTGCTTGTAATACTGGCGCTGGTGGATAGCGTCACATACACAATCTCCGGGCTACCGGGCCGTATAGCCGTCACACGCCGCCGCACAAATCCGCCGAGAATTTCCCTCTGGCGGTCATCCACCACCAACGTATCAGGCCAGTCGGTGTATGTCGTTCCAGCAACGGACGCGGTGGCCGTTAAATAGCTAATAGCCCCAACTGTAATGGGCGGGTCAAGCGGCACCGTAATAACAATGGATGGATGCAAACTTGATTCCAAGCTCAGTGTTCCAACGGACGCCCAATATAGCCCAGCATTTGAGGCAATTGGCGCACCAATCTCCACGTCCGCCGCTGAATCTATGAGAGGATCATAGATTGGTATAGTAAAAGGCGTGGGTGAATAAAATTCCTCAATGCGCACCCTTGTTGGCCCTTGATAAGCCTGCTTGTAGGTCGGACGTACAATCCACTGGCCATCCGTAATTCGTTTATAGGTCTGAAACGAAAGCATCACCTTCGGCCAAAACATGCTTGGCTCGATCTCGTAGTAGGTGCGATAAGGCGTCTCTGCCTCCTCTGTGGTGATCGGCGGCGCAAAGTAGAAACTGCGCAGTTGGTAGCCGCTTTTTTTGGCGTAAACGAGCCGGTAGGATTGAAAATCTCCCCGAACTTCAAACGCCTTTTTGACCCATGCCGGGCAGTCGCTCCAAAGAACCGTTGTGTCTAGGAAATCAGGGATCGTGTCGGAAAGATTGTCTTCTTTGGCTGTAACCACAAACCCCCGTCTTGTCGGGTCTGGTAAATCGAAGAAATCGAACACGGTTGGACTCATGGCGTCGAGTCGGGTGGTATTTTGTGGTATTCAACCAAAGAAGTCGCGGCCAGCGGCCTTGCGGCGGCGGAGTTCGGTCAGCATGACGCTTTCACTCATGCCTGCGGCCCATGCGGGACGTAGTTGATAGTGCGGCTTGTCCTTGAAGGATTTCCACGAACCTCCCCATTCAAGGCCAAGCTCGGTGGCGATAACTACAAGCGCGTCATAAAGAGATGAATTCCAGACAGGTTCTCCGGCGCTGAACAGCGTCACATCAAACGCCAGCCCAAAATTATGGTTGCTGTACCCGCCTCGCGCCTTGGTGACTTGTGGCCGTTGGTTGAAAAGCGCATCCTGCTCCGCGTAGGTGCGCAGTCCGCTCGTGATTACGAACTTCCAACCTTTGGAGGCTGCTTTTTGGATCAAAGCGCGGGCGTAAGGCTGAACCTTGGGGTGAAGTGTGGCGATGTTCTTCTCCGAACGAGCATCGACTTTGCCGCTGATTTCGACAGGATCGGCGTTCGACTTCACGCCAATAAGCTTGGTATGAATGCGCGTCCAGGTGTCAATTCCCGGCTTGCCGTCGTCGTCGGCCCCCACGGCTCGCTGGCAATCGCGGATGATTTCGTCAAGAGTCATGGCTTTTCCGGTGGTTTAGGCTGTGTCAGAAGCGTCCAAGCCATCCACAAGCACAGGACGGCACAGGCAATTTGCAGGAATGTCAGCACGTTCATGGCAGTTTCACGGTTGGAGGCTCCATGGGTGGCGCGTTGTTGTCTAAACCCTCCGCGATGGCCTCGGTGCTTTCCCGGTCTGAACGCTCGTTTGCCATCAGGAGCGCCATAGTTGCGGCGTAGTAGGGGCCGGGAATAAACCATGTGGAATGCCCGTATCCTTTCAAACTGTGATCCTTGACGATCTCGGGATACTTTTCCGCGAGCTTCTGGCCTCGAAGCCCCATGCTGCCGTATCCGACGCCGAACCAGTTTAGAACTCGGCTGGTGATGCTGGCCGTCTTGAGGGCAGCGTCATCCGGCGAGCCGTAAAGATGCACGCGGCGAACAAGGCGGTTCTGAATCGCGGCCTCGAAATCCTTTTCATAGGCGGCAGCGGCAAACAGGTGCGCGGCGTCAATCCGCATGTCCATATCAAATAGCCGGGCGATCAGGTCGCAGCCGTTGGAGTGTCCAATCAAGACAACGCGGTAGCCAGCATTCAGGTAAGCATTGACCTTTCGGGCAAGCTCCTGCGCATGGTGGCGTTGCTTCAGCCGGCGGAACAAGGCGGACGTGTAGTACTCGAACTTCTCGGCTTGCACCCAATCGGGCGTGTCGATATTCAGCGATGTCACGAACTCATCTGTCCAGCCGCGAGGATCGGACGGCTTCGCACGGATGCCGTTGATGCAGATGAAGACGGTTCGTTGGGTGATCATGTGAAAGTGTAGTCAACCTCATGTAGTTCCGCCGCGCTTGTCCAGTCCTGCGCGGTCGGGTCGTAGAAATACACGTCACGGCCTGCAAAGCGGCCTTCGGTCTGGACGATAGCCCACACATAGACGTGCGAACCATCCAATCCTTTTGGAGCACGGGCGCGGAGTGTTCCAATGGCCCATGACCGGCCTTCATTCGCGGCCATCTTCTGCGCTTCATGCACGCACGCGCGCGCTTGGTCTTCGCATTCCCACTTCCCAGCGAACCACGGCATCCACGCCTTGCGACTGGCCTTATCCACGTCGGCACGCGTGATGACGCTCAGCGTCTCCTTCTGCCCAAAATGCCGGTAGTCGCTGCGCTTGCGGCCTCGTAATGCAAGGTCAAGTAAAGCCATGACCGTCGCGCCATCAACGACACTGCGAAGCGGAGCTTTGGGCTTGGATTTGAACAGCCACATAGTTAGTCAACGTGGATGATATTCATGTAAAACCACTCGCGGACGAACAAGCGCCCTTGAAGCGTTTTAATTTCTGGGCACGCAAGCCAAATGATTTTGGCGCACAGGCTCGCCAAAAAGCGGCGGAACGAGACAAATGGAACGAGCGTTTTCATGGTCAGTCGATGATGCGTAGGATGTGATACCAGCCGAGTACGTCGCCGTTGCGGTCGTGCAAGACCTCGCCCCGGCATTGGACGCGAATTGAATCGCCGCTTGAAGTGACGAGCCTAAAAACCTGCGAGAAGTTGCGCTTGTCACGTACGCTGGCGTCCCATTGGCGCTCTACCCGGTCCATGTCCTCACTGTGAATGAGTGTGCGCCAGCCGGAGCCTTGGAACTCATCTTGCTGACGGACAAGTAGCCGCAGGATGTAGTCGTTGGCAAACAGGCAAAGGCCGAGACTGTCGAATTGAAGCACGGCGCATTCAGCGAATGACCATGCGATGCGACTCGTGACCATGGCGTATTCGGCCATTGACTTCGCCTCGGTGATTTCACGCAGGAGCAGGGTTTGCTGCTCCTTGTGCAGACGGAACAAGTCTTCGATTCGCCCTGGAGCTTTCAACCCGTTCCACAACCATTTGAAAAAGCCGCCTAGGCTATGCCGCCAAAGCCAAACCATCAGCGTGACAATACCCGAACCAAGACCAAGCCATGCGTTCCACTCGTCGGGGTTGATGGACTCCGACGCGTGGCGCAGCGGGTTCTCGGACGGAGCCGAGAAGTGGGGTTCGGCGAGGGAGAGCAGGGTCATGGCGTGATAGTCAGTTGTTCGGTCCCCCCAAGCTGCTGCATGGCCGCATTGATTGGCGCGATGTAAGACGCTAGAAATGTCCCACGGCCTGACCCTCCCTGAGAAAGCAGCGTCATTAGAATTACTTTATTCCCAGAAACCAAGCACACCGGACTGCCGGAATCACCTGCGACGATGCTCTTAAACCGAGGCAAGCGAACGGGTGAT
>JACCDG010123562.1_pt1 | contig 20801 bp, 20 predicted proteins | sample 7442471 | NCBI WGS metagenome assembly JACCDG01 (sample SAMN15323444, study PRJNA562643) | freshwater metagenome | isolation source: river surface water | place: USA:Blue River Watershed | collected 2017-08-17 | reverse complement strand
TCGCGACGCTTCCATCGGGATTCACTGTGATAGGCTGGGTCACCGGCATACTCCTCTGTCTCTCTGTCGGGATGCTCACGCTCCTATATCATCGGCAGGCACGAGGCAAATGGGGGATAGCGACGTTTTTTGGTTCTGCCTATTTCCTGGGAGCGCTCTTCTTTGCCTGTATCCCGATTTGGCTGGATCTTTGGGTCGCTCAGGGGACAGCGCCAGCGTGGCTCAGTTACTCGACCACAGTGTTTGGGACATCGCTTTATTTCTTTTTCTTTACGGTGTTTCTCAATATCCATCACTACTTCATTGACAACGTCATTTGGAAGAAAGACAATCCCTATGTCGCTGAGAATCTCATGTATCGGCCAGTAGTAGCTGAATCCAAACTATGAGAACCATCCTTACTCTTTGCCTCATTGTCCGCGACGATCGCATCCTCCTTGGGATGAAGAAGCGTGGTTTTGGTGCCGGCCGATGGAATGGTTTTGGAGGCAAAGTTGAGGAAGGGGAAAGTATCGAAGAGGGAGCCAAGCGTGAAACGCTGGAAGAATCCGGCGTGATTATTACCGAGATGGAAGCAGTAGGCATTCACGAGTTTGAATTTGCCCGCTACCGGGGCAATATCCTTGAGGTTCATGTCTACCGAGTCACTGCTTGGGAGGGCGAGCCACATGAGACCGAGGAGATGCGTCCCCAGTGGTTCACGACCGATGCTATTCCCTATGATGCCATGTGGCCGGACGATATCCACTGGATACCAGTGTTTCTCGCCGGCAAGAAGTTTCGGACCCGATTTCTTTTTGGTGAAGGTGACTCGGTCCTCGAGAATCACGTCGAGGAAGTGGATGAGCTCTCAATTACGTAATGAATTACGTAATTCGTTACGTAACAACTGTTATGAAAAAACTCCGCGTCGGTATCCTCTGTGGTGGCAAGTCGACAGAGCACGAAGTGTCACTCTGGTCAGCCAAAAACGTACTGGAGAGTCTGGACCGGGACCGATTTGAACCGGTCCTTATCGCCATCGACCGAGCTGGGCAGTGGTTCCTCCCGGAGCGTGACCCCCGAGCACTCGAGAGTGGTCTCACTGATGTCACCACCCGACAAGAGGGCGATGAAAGTGTGATGTTTCTCCCGGAGAGCCACGGTCAGATTGGAACGTCAGGTGAAGCGAGCCAAGCCCTCGATGTAATCTTTCCGGTCTTACATGGTGGCGCCGGTGAGAATGGGACGATCCAGGGGCTCCTTCGACTCTCGGGAGTGCCGTTTGTCGGGGCAGGGGTCCTTGGCTCAGCTATCGGGATGGATAAAGATGTGATGAAGCGACTCCTCCGCGATGCTGGTATCTCGGTCGCACGCTTTCTCACCATTCGACGGGCTACTATTCCCTCGTATGACGAGGTAGTAGCAACACTCGGGACACCTGTGTTTGTTAAACCGGCCAATGCTGGTTCATCAGTCGGGGTTCACAAAGTGAAAGACCAAGAGGGGTATGAGCGAGCCCTCAAGGACGCCTTCCTCTACGATACCAAGGTCCTCATCGAAGAGAGTGTCGTCGGGCGCGAGATCGAGGTCTCAGTTCTTGGTAACGATCATCCAGAGGCCTCGGTCCCTGGCGAAATCATCCCCACCAAAGAGTTTTATACCTACGAGTCCAAGTACCTCGATGAGGCCGGTGCGCGACTTGAAATCCCGGCCAAACTCTCTCAGGAGCAGATCGCAACATTTCAGGAGATCGCGTGTCAGGCCTTTCGTGTCCTTGAGTGTGCTGGACTGGCGCGCGTAGACTTTTTCTTGCGCGAAAATGGTGAGATACTGGTAAATGAGATCAATACTCTCCCGGGCTTTACCGCTATCAGCATGTATCCCAAGCTCTGGGAAGCGAGTGGTCTCTCGTATACCGATCTCCTCACCCGGCTGATCGATCTCGCGCTCGAGCGCCATCAGGCTGAACAGGGCCTCAGTACCACCTATATCACCGAAACAAAATCTTGATCTATGTCACTCGAAGTTCTCGAACAACCACATCTGAGCACTAAACCAGAGAAGACTAAGACTCTGAGAAGTGCCGAACTTCCGCGACCTAAATTTGATTTAGGTAAAGATGATCATGCCTTATACGGTGAGTATAACCCAAAATTTGCAGGCCGGGGTGGCGAGCATTTGGTATTTACAATACCTGGTCATGAGAAAATTGTATTCAAAGTGGCACACAATATGATAGTAGCCACGCTCCATGATGTCGAGAGTAGAGAGGGTTCAGGGGGAGCGCTTGCAGAACGCACGTTGCGACACCAGGCGGTCGTGGCACGGGCAAAATTGGCTGACATAGAGGAGTTTTTTGGGCGTGAACATATGGCACGACAGAGAGTGAGTACTATGAATCTCCCTATCCCGGCCCATATTCTTCGAGACCTTTATAATGAAGACCTACTTCCTTCAGGTCAAGATAGTGTAACTTTGCCCGTAGTTGTGAGAATTCAGGAAGCAATTGATCTTCGTGAAAGAGAAACGCTGTTGGATCTTACGAGTTCGTATGCAGAAGAGAAGTTGAGTGATGACCCAGGTGAGCTTGAGTTGTATTCACAAGGGTCTGATCAGTGGGTTTTGAATCGTGAATCACCAAAAAACTTTGATCGGAAGACGTTCTCTAGCTGTCTTCAAAGTCCGTCCTTGGAAAAGGTGATAGTACTCGCCGAGACCGACGCTCAATTTCGGGAAACACTCTCGAATTTTGTTTCACGCGCCATAGAGTACAGTCAGGATACGTATGAATTTCTTGATCTCGCAGGAAAAAATAACGTCGTCTTTATGAAGTCGGGAGAGTCGTGGCAGTATCTCCTCATTGATGCTGCCTATCCGGGTGCTGATACAGGGATGCTCCTCCGGGGTCAGCAGGCTCTGTACTCGTATATAACCGGCCAAAAAGCGCTGAGCGAAGAGGATGTCTATGCACTCTACAATGTACTAAACTACACAAGGACAATAAACGCTCTCGCCGATGCATTGGGTATGAGCGAGCGGATACATTTGCTACATGAAGATATTTTGAGTGAAGCAACAGTTGATTGGAAAGAGTTGAGACGGTATCTCCTCACTCGAATCAAGAAGCCACCACTCGGCTTTACGGCACAGGTTTCTTGATACCATTCCGGCTATTTGCTATCCTACCCAAGCGTCCGGGCCTGTACCTGTCCGCCACATTTCTCACTTGAGTGAGTGAGATTTGGGCGTGGTTTAGGGGTACAACGCTGCACGCGCCCTGTTAGCCCTTTTTGGGCCTATGGTCTAGTGGTACGACGCCACATTCGCATTGTGGAGACGGCAGTTCGATTCTGCCTAGGTCCACCAAATCGGATTTTTTGTTGCCAATAGTCTCATTTATCTCAAAGATGAGCCCTAACTTGGCAGTTCCAAATCCTTTACCTTTGGTGTAGGGTATTCCCTCGGGAAAAACCAGTTTTTGGAACCGAGGATACAGATGTGGTGGCAAATCCGTCCATTGCCGTCCTAGGTCGCTTATGTAGCGTTCCGCATACGCTACAGAGGCTTCCATATCAAATTGCTCTATCCGAGACTCACTGCGTGAAATACGAGAGGCTATGAGCTCATTATCAACTTCTCCTTTGCGTTCCGTGAACTCCTCCTTTGTATAGGAGCCGTCTTCTCGCATTTCAAAAATCCGTTGCCTCTTTGCTTCCAAAAGAGTGATTTCTTTTTCATATCGTTTTGCTTCGGCTTCAAAATGTCCACCTTTGTCTTTCCATATACTCAAGACAGTCGCATTGAAGACCGTGATAAACTTTTTCTTCGGAACAATCTCTTGAAGTTTCTTCACGAAGTCTTCGGCGACTTTTTCAACCGAGAGACTCTTGCAATACATCGGGCAACCTTTGGTGAAACAGTGATAGTAGGGATATGCCCCACCAGTTCCGTGGGAAACGCTTGCGGTTACAGCCTTACCGCACTCTCCGCAGAGGATAGTTTTTCGCAAAGGGAAAGCAGGATTTACCTTATGGCGGTTTATTTTCACACCCTTACCAGCCATTCGTTGTCGGATTTGATAGTGTTCTTCCTCTGTAATCATCGGCTTATGCAGTCCTTTGATTTCTTCCTTCGCCCACGGATTGACAATGATACCTGCGTAGAAATTCAAGTGTCTGAAAAGGAGTCCGCTCACGAATTGCACCCTCGTTTTAGACCCACGATATTTATCAAGTCCCCACTCATTGAAAAGCCGAGCAAGCTCTGTTTGAGAAACTTGCCCTCGGGCGTATTCTTTTAGTCCTCGCTGGATGATAGGGAATATATTTTCGTCTGGCTTGTCTGGCTCTGTCTTTTTTTCACCTCGTTTCTTGGATTGTCCGCAGATGTAGCCAATAGGGGGCTTCCAAGGGAAGATACCTTGATTTATTCTCTCGCTCATTCCGTCCACGCAACGCTGACGACGAACGGCATTATCAAACTCTGCACTTCCCGCAAGCACGGTTTCTATGAACTTCTCCGTTGGGTTGTTTCCGATAGGCTCCGTCACGGAATGAAGGGTTACACCATAATCAAGAAGCGTCTTGCGAACATAGAAGTGGTCTTCGGTGTTTCTCGCAAACCTGTCCACCTTGGCAACCACAAACGCTTCCATCTTGCCTTTATTTTTTCGGCAGAGCTCAATGGCTCGCAAGAACTCTTTGCGGTCGGCAGACTTGGCAGAAGCTCCCTCCTCTCGGAAAACAGCCATAACTTCAATACCTCGGTCTTTACAATAGTTACGGCAAATCTCCTCTTGGAAATCAAGGGAAGTGCCTTTGATTTGTTCGTCGCTTGATACGCGAGTATAGATTATTCCTTTCATAATTTTGGATACTCAAAAGGCGGTTCTGGCACCCAACTAGAACACCAAAAGGTATTTTTCGTCGGCAGAACCGCCTTTTGGGCGGACGAAATAATAAAACCTTTTGATGAAATATCTAGCTGGGTGCATATTTATTATGCCTCATTTTTCTGGTTCTGACAACTCTTTTTTGAGGATTTTAGCGAGCTTTTTTATGGAAGCATCACTCATTCCTTCAAAGATTTGCTCCGTTTCTGGTAGCCCAAATCTGATGCTCCGCACGAGCTCTGTTTGTCTATCAGTGGAAATCTTGCCGTATCCGTAAGAGCCAAAAGTCGTGCCTACATCTTCGTGTCCGAGATTTTGACTGATAGCCTTCTTTTCTTCTTCGGTGAGACGAGTCTTGATGAACTCTTTGACAATGAGATGACGGAAGGTGTGTGGGTGGTAGTAGGGAATGTCTGCACCCTTGAACCGTTTTTCAAATATCTTACGAGCGGGACTGGCATTGCTCCAAAAGAGGGGCTCAACATTTCCTGAACTGTAGTAGCTGATACTTTCCTTTCCCTGCTCTAGTTTAGTTGCGGGGAAAATCGGGTCGTTTGATGAGAAACCTCGTGTTTGGTCAAGGTAGTCAAACCACTCCAGAAAATAGGTAAGAGGTTTTTCATCGGGCAAGGGGAATAGCACGGTGATTATCTGTTTGGAAAACTTGGTTTTCACTCCAGAAGCAGGGTCTTGCTCTATGACGTGCCTCCGTCTGTCAAAATGCTTCATTCGGAGACTTACGATGGCAGAAATTCTTGCTCCCGTAAGGAGAGTGAAGGCAATGAGGGCTCTATCACGTTTTTCCACCTCGGTTTCTCCGTTGATACTCTCAAGAACCTTCAAAACCTCCTCAAAGGCTGGGACATCTACTTTCCGTGCTCTGGTCGCTATCTGGCTTTCTTTCCGTGAAAGATTGAGGAAACTTGTATGGGTAGAATTGATTTTTGACTTGGGCTGTTGAGCGAGCCATTCAAAGAATTTCCTCAATCGTCGGAGGGTGTCATAGCAGTAGCTCAAGCTGATAGGGTTTTCGGAGCCTTTCCGATTTTTGCTTTTGAGCCAATCCCTGAAGGCGATAGCTTTTTTATCGTCAAAGGAGAGGAAATCGTCCATCTTGGTGAAATCCTCCCAGAAGAGCAGGGCTTTCTCAAAGCAGATGATAGAGTCAGGTGAAAACTGCTCGGAGTTTTTGAGGAAGGAGAAGAACTCTCGCTTCGTCATTTCGTTCTTGTAATTTGATTTTGACATATACATTTAGGCGTTATTGATAAGTTGTGGCTATATGGACATTTATGAGAGATGAAAGGGATTACATTAGTCCCTTTGGGAGTATCGTGCGAGACAGTTTACCTCTGTCCCGCATCGTTCGCATTTTCCCCTTCGGAAGAATTGTTCCCGTGCATCCTTCCCAATTCTATTGCCAGTGGGAACCATCTTCTCTGTTCCTGATTTTGCTCGGGTCGCCTTCTTGCATTTGAAACAGAAAAACTCGTTTTCTTTGAGGCTTACTTTCCGTTTCTGTTTCTTCTGCGTGAGGTAGTGTCGGAGCTCATCGCCCATAATGAGAAGCGGTCTCGTATGCTTCTCAAGTGGTGGCAATCCATTTGCTAGCCATCGGAAAACAGTTTTCTTGTTGATGCCAAAGAGCAGGGCTATTTCTTCGGGGGTGTAGCTATGGCGAGACGTGATGAGTCTCGGATTGTATCTTCGTTTCATATAAGCGTAATTATGGATTTCAATTCGGCTACTCCTTTATGGCTGGAGGTTCGCCGTCTTGAGCAGGAGCTCTCCTTTCGGAAAGCCACTGCTCAAAGATGATTTCGCCGAGGATTTGGAAAGAGTCTCTGATTTCGGTTACTTCTGCATCCGTGAGCGTTTCATCATCCAGAAGTCGTCTGGTTTCTTCAATGCTCAACATACGCTTTCATCCGAATAGAGGCGGTTCTTTATCATTTTCTGGCTGTCAAAGAGTGTCCGTGCATTGAGCTCCAAGTGGTCGTTCCAATAATTGGTAGCACTGGTTTCAATGGTTGGGACACGCCGAAATATGAACCGAGCTTTTTTCGGGTTTACGGTGCGTTCCAGAGTATGCAGTTCATACCCTAGAGCCACGAGAGAAGAAGCCAAACCAAGGTCTGTAGTGGCATACTTCGCTTCTTGCGACAATTCCTTCGTCTCCTTCAAATGTTTGATAATCATAAAGTTTCATTTATGGATGATTACCAATCGCGATTGGATTTGGAGAGCTCCTACAGAGATATGGCGAAATTCACCCTCTCGGGGCGTATAAAAGAAAAAATCCCTTGTTAGAGGGACTTTTCAAGAAGATATTGCGGGACGAGTTTCCAATGATATTTCACCGCTCGTCAGAAGAGACGGCTTCCGTCTGTGCCACTACGGGGGCAACTTCTCCCATATAGGAGCCGAGGTCATCAAATGGACTGTTTTTCACGGGTTTTTCAAGAAGATTTGTCTTTCTTTTCTTTTCAAATGTGAAGCCATTATCAGGGGGTAGGAGTGTAAATTTCACTCTGTATGATTTATCTGTCTGGAAAGGGTAAAAGGGGTCAAAATCAAGCCCAAAATAGCATTCCAGAGCTTCTGACAGAGATTGCTTTTGCTTCTTATAGCTATCGTCTTTTTTATCGTCACTCGACTTTATTTCTCCAGAATACATTGCGAGAACACGGAGAAATATCCAAAGCACACTTGGTTTCCCGCCCTTTCCTTCAAGTCCCATATCTTTGAAGCTCGGACTATGTTCTTTGCCTTTAGTAGAGATGTGGACAGTATCATCATCAAGAAATTTTATGGTGATGTTCTCCCATTTCGTGCCTCGGGGTAGCTTATGTGGGAACTGATGTTTCTTTTCTTCCTCTGCTTTTTCAATAGCAATTTTTGAACCTTCGCGGATAATGACTTCGAGAGGCTCCTTCCTGGGTTGCGGTTTGGGAGCTGGTTCCTGTTTTCGTTTTTCGATGATTTTCAGATAGCGGTCTTCTATGGTTTTTCGGAAATCGCTCAAGGCTTTTTCCATTTTTTCATCTTTGATACGGATTTCCGCTTCCTGCTCAGCAACTTTTTCTCCAACGATTTTAGTGAACCGCAGAATATGGAAATCTTTGTCAGATTTATATAAAAGTCCAAGAATATCCGAAGGCTGAATTTCGCCAGGGAAATGCTGAAGAGGAATGTATATGATATGAGGAGGACGGCTCATCGAAAGCCTGATGGTAACAATTTCGAGTATTCTATGAAGATTTTCAACCTGTTCATCAGTAAGCTTATCAACGGCTAATTTTTCTGGTGCAACCTGCCGAAAGCGTTGATGGTAAAGCGTAAGGCTTTTGGTGCAGAGTGAAAAAATCGTTTCTTGGTTAGGAACATCTATATACACTTTCGCACCACTATGAAATACACTCGTGATATAACCCGCTTCTTTCATATATCGCAAGGTCTGCTTGCGGGTTTCTTCACTTGAAGGATAGTGTTTGATAGTGCCAGAAACAAAAAGAGCGTGAGGAATAGTAACCGTGTTCGAGGCTTCTATTTCCAGCTTCTCTTTGATTTCACTGGCAATGTAGTAGGTATGTAGGAGATTTTTTTCTCCCAATTGTTCAAGGGGAACCATAAGTCTAATCGTAATTTTGCGTAATCGTAATCGTGTAGTATAGTTATGGTAACTTATGGTAGAACAGAAATCAAGTCTGATGAAACGAGAAAATATGCCTGATATTCTGACTTTGAAACAGGCAAGCGAAGTTTTACATTGCCATCCGAATACGCTTCGCACGTGGGAGCGTGAAGGATTGATAAAGTGTATCCGTTTCGGAAAAAGAGGCGATAGGCGATTTGCCAAAGAAGAAATACTTCGCCTATTGGAAGGGAAAGTAGATTTATCAAAATAGTTTACAAATTACCACGAAAATTACTATGTCAGAAAACTCACTCAAAAAAGGTCGCTACACAAAATTCAGCAATAAAATTGGATTGTATAGCAACAGCAAAGGTGGCTTTATCAAAAACGATACTGACGTAGTATTGAACTTCCCATTCAAAGATGCCGTGCTTGAAGCGGGGATGAGCAAAGAAGACGTCGGTCGTGAGGAACGCTTTCTTCATATCGAGGTTGATAGCAAAGACATTGACACATTAGAAGAACCGAAAGTGCTTACTGACTTCCGATACATTGATAAAGATGGCGAAAAAACATTGGACGCCAGTAGCGATATTGAATTTTTTGATACTGAAGGCAATCTCAAGCAAAACCTTCTCATCAAGGGGAACAACTTGCTGGCACTGTATACCTTGCGTGAGAAGCTGGCTGGGAAAGTAAAACTTATTTACATTGACCCGCCATACAATACGGGCAGTGACGGTTTCAAGTATAATGATAATTTCAATCATAGTGCCTGGTTGGCATTTATGAAGAACCGCTTGGAAGTGGCTAAAGAATTACTGAGTGATGATGGTGCTATTTTTGTTCAATGTGATGACAATGAGCAGGCGTATCTCAAAGTTCTAATGGATGATATTTTTGGTGTCCATAACTACTCAAATCAAATTGTTTTTGAAACGAATGAGTCCTTTGGTTTCAAAGCAACCTCTGATGGTCTTTTCAAACAGGCTGGTTACATCCTTTATTATCTCAAGGATAAACCGTCTTCTAAGGTAAATATAGATGCGCTTTACTATGAGAAGCCATACGATGAAGCGTATAAGTTTGTATTTACAAATAAAGAAGGAGGGGAAGAAAATTGGAAGTGGGATAGTATACAGAATGTTCTTGCAAAAAAACTCGGTTTTGATAATGTGCGAGATGCTAAAAAATCGGTTGGTGAAGATAGTTTTAGAGCGCAAATAGCCGAATATGCTATTGAAAATGCTGATAGAGTGTTTCGCACCGCATCAGTAGGTGGGGGTGCTCTAAAAAAGCGCAAAGAAACGGTAGAGCACTCAAAAACGCACAGAGATGTAATTGTTAGACATCCTAATGATGATATGGACTATCAGTTCATCGCTGGTGAGCGCGTGTTGCTGTATTCTTATAGGCTGATAGAAATTGATGGTGCAAGACTACCTGCCTCAATCCTCACGGATATTTGGGATGATGTAGCTATTGAGGGCATAGCAAATGAAGGTGCTGTAGTTTTTCCTAAAGGGAAAAAACCAGAGTTTTTATTGAAACGTATTATAGGCTTGGCTTCAGATGAGGGTGATATTATTTTGGATTTCTGTTTGGGTTCAGGCACAACGTCGGCAGTCGCTCACAAGATGAAGCGTCGTTGGGTTGGTATTGAGCAGATGGACTACATAGATGAAATCGCTAAAGAACGCTTGAAAAAAGTTGTTGCTGGAGAACAAGGGGGTATTTCAAAGAGTGTTAGTTGGCAAGGTGGAGGTTCGTTTATTTACTTTGAACTCAAAAAATACAACCAAGAATACGTCGACCGTATCGCGAAGGCTTCAAGTCTCTCCGAACTGGAAGAAATCTATGTGGATATGAGAAACAACGCCTTCTTGAAGTTTTGGTTTGACCGTAAAGAGTTTGAGAAGGACGAAGATTTTCGTAAAGCAGACCTTGATGTTCGCAAACAAAAACTTGTGGATGTATTGGATGAAAATCAACTCTATCTGAACTATGCCGATATGGGAGATACACGGCACAAGGTAACTGCCGACGAAAAGACACTAACGGACAAGTTCTATGGCTCGGCAAAAAACTAAAGTCAATGAAACGCTCGGTGCCTTTCTGTTCAATCAGATAGAAAGCGACCCTGACTATCGAGAGTGGGCGGTAGATTATAGTATTCCTGACTATATTACCGACAACCTGCACCCGACGAAACGCTTGCGAGAGTATCAAGAGCGAGCTTTGAAGCATTTTATCTGGCTCTACGACCACGATAGAGCGAGAGCGAAGCATCTCTTGTTCAATATGGCGACGGGAACGGGCAAGACGCTCGTAATGGCGTCCGTGGTGCTATTTCTGTATGAAAAGGGCTATCGTAACTTCCTCTTCCTCGTGCATCAGATACAAATCAAAGACCAAGCCGTAAAGAACTTTACAGACTACAAGTTTGAGAAATATCTGTTCAACCCAAAGGGTATCAAAATCAATGGACGGAACGTAGACGTCAAGACAGTTGAGAGCGTGGCTGATGCCAACCGCAATGCTATCAACTTTATGTTTTTTAGCACTTCATTGCTTTACAACCGTCTCAAAGAAGACCGCGAAAACGGATTGACTGCCGAAGACTTTGCAAATAACGATGTCGTGATAATCGCGGATGAAGCTCATCGGCTCAATGTGGATACACGAAGCAAAAACAAGAAAGACCAAGAAGAAATACTCAACTGGGAAACAGCCGTGATGTCGGCTATCAAGGCTCGGGAAGAAAATATGTTGTTGGAGTTTACCGCTACGGTTGATTTGGCGAATGAGGCTATTCACAGCAAATACGAAGATAAGATTGTTCACCGCTACGATTTCCTTGAGTTCAACAAAGACGGTTATAGCAAGGACGTGAAATTCCTCTTCAACCAAGAAGTGCATACCGAAGACCAGAAACGCCTACTCATTATCAACGCGGTTGCTTTGAGTGAATATCGCAGGTTGCTTGCCGAACGTGAAATGGAAGTGTTCATCAGCCCGATTGTGCTTATCAAGTCGGTGAAAATCGCTCAAAGCGAAGAAGACCGAAAGTTTTTTGATAGCGTGATTGGCTCCCTTCGACCAGATGATTTGAACCGTCTCAAAGAATTGAGCCAAGGAGGAAAAAATCGTGAACACGAGATTTTGAGCGATATGTTCGAGTGGCTCGCATCTCCAAAAGCTGGTCTCGTATCGCAAGGGGACTGGGACGGTTTGAAGGCATTTACCACCGAGATACGCGGAAGCTTCGCCCACGAAAACACTCTGATTTATAACAGTCAGAAAAAGGAAAAAGCAGAGTTATTGCCATTGTTGGATAGCCCACGAAACACCATCCGTGCCATCTTTTCAGTCAATGCGTTGAATGAGGGTTGGGATGTGCTTGGTCTATATGACATCGTTCACTTTGATATTTCTGAAGCCAAAAAGGTATCTCTCCAAGATATTCAGTTGATTGGTCGTGGGGCGAGATATTGTCCCTATGAACTGCCAAAGCTTTATAAACAAGATGAAGCTGATGGTATGTCGAGCCTGTTTGCTGGGCGTAGTCTTGAGTTTGATAAATACAAGCGGAAGTTCGATAATGACCCATTTGATAAAGGACGAGTGTTGGAAACATTCGTCTATCATTTCGTGAAAACAGGAACATTTCTTGAGAACCTTCAACGTGATTTGCTCGGCGAGGGTATTATCAGTGAGGGTATTGAAAAGAAGACTATCGCAATGAAGCAAAAGTTTCTTGAAAGCGAGACCTACAAGAAGGGGTTCGTCCTTGTGAACCATACAGAGCAAAGAACTAAGACGAAAGATGATGAGATTGATACGACATTCAAACGTGTCATAAAAGCTGGCTCGTATAATTTACGGGCGAGGGGTCTATCAGATTTTGAACAAAACCAAATTATCGCAGGACAAAAAGTTGATGTTATTAGTATCACTGAAGAATACTTCCCACTGCCTGTCATTCGTAAAGCGTTGGTTTCTGCCGAGGGTAACTTCTTCCGTTTCAGTAATTTGAGCAAGCATATTGTCGGTATCAACACGATTGATGAACTCATTGAAAAATACCTGCCACTCTACAAAATCAGCTATACCTACGAAGAGGGAAAAGGCATCAGTCAGCTCAACCCGATAGAAAAACTTCAATTGCTGGTCGGCGTGATATTGCCAGAGGTGCGTAAGGCTATTGATATAAATATGCCCCGTGTAACGGGTAGCAAGAAATTCCGTCCAGTCTCGTTGTCAGTTGTATTCGGCAAGGAAAAGAATATCTATCTGATGTCGTTTCCAGTCGAAGACGCGGTTACTGGGAAGAAGGTGTTTATGAGCAACGATGAACGTGCCAAAGCACAGTCCGACCACGACAATCCAGAACTGCAATACGATATTCAATCTGCCAATTGGTATGCCTATGATGAGAACTACGGCACGAGTGAGGAGAAACGCTTTGTGAAGTATATAGCGAGCCAGATTGATGATTTACGGACGAAGTATCAAGGGGCGGAGATTTACCTGATACGCAATGAGCTTGATTACTGGCTCTTTAGCCCACAAGACGGACGCAGGTTCAGTCCTGACTATATGTTGATAGTGAACGATGTCGCCAACGGTGAGATGTATTACCAGTGCTTGATTGAGCCAAAGGGCGGTCATTTGCTTGAACACGATGCTTGGAAGGAAGAAGCCCTGATAAGCCTGAATGATGATAGTGAGGTGGTATTTGACGCACAGGACGGCGATACCCGTAATTACCGTGAATACTTGGTAGAAGTCAGCAAGCACGGCTACAAAGAGATAAAATCGCTTGGCTTGAAGTTCTACAATTCTGACCCCCGTGGTGAGACTGATTTTGCATTGGATTTCCAAGAAAAGGTATTGAAGTAAAAAAATTACTATGAGTGAAAATAATTTGGGAAAATTGAAGAAGGTTGAACTTCGTGAAGGTTGGAAGCACGAGGCTATTCACTTTACAAAGTGGTTAGCAGAAGAAGAAAACCTTACTCTCTTGGGTGAAGAGATAGGCTTTGAAATCAAACTCCTGCAAACAGAAGCGGCAGTTGGAAGCTTCAATGTGGATATTCTTGCAGAGGAAGAAAATACAGGACGGAAGATTATCATTGAAAACCAACTGGAAATAACCAATCACGACCATCTTGGGAAGATTATCACCTATGCCTCGGGCTATGATGCCCAAATCATTGTTTGGGTAGTAAAAGATGTGCGTGAGGAACATCGTCAGGCTATTGATTGGCTCAATGAACATACTGATGAAGATATTGAATTTTACTTGGTGCAAATAGAGCTTTGGCAGATTGAAAACTCACCCTATGCTCCTAAGTTTGAAATTATCTCCAAGCCGAATGACTGGACAAAGGCAGTCCGAAGCTCTACGGATAGCACGGAACTTACAGATACGAAAATCAAGCAATTGGAGTTCTGGACGCAATTCAAGGATTTTGCAAAGCAAAGACAGACCCGTCTTCATATCCAGAAAAACAAGCCTCAGCACTGGATAAACATAAGCATTGGGAGTTCGGAAGTTCACGTCGCTTTGACTATTCACTCCCGAGAAAATCAGTTTGGTATAGAACTCTATATTCCTGACAATAAGGAACTCTATCAGAAGCTTTTTAGGCATAAGAGCGAGATTGAGGCTGAATTGGGAGAAGAGCCTATATGGATGGATTTACCCAATAAAAAGGCGAGTAGAATTAGAGTTCTCGCATCGGGGAGTTTTGAGGATACTGGCAAGTGGGAAGATACTTTTGAGTGGCTTATTTCTGAAGCGGAGAAGTTCCATAAAGTATTTCCAAGGTATATCCGCCTTGAAGAATAAGTTTTACGGCGATGTATCATCCTATTCAACCACCAGAAGGAAGCATTGAATGGATGAAGGAGATGGTGAAGAAGAATGAGGGGCGTGAACTGACTGACCAAGAGGCTCACGAAGCGGCTTACAACTATCTCAACTTTTTCAATATGCTTATCTACTTGGATAAGAAACAGCACCCTATGAAAAAGCTTTATCTTGATATTGACGGGGTGCTTCTTACCAAGCAGGGCGTTCCTGCTACGCATATAGTAGAGTTCCTCAAATTTGCTACAAGCAACTTTGATTGCTATTGGCTCACGACCCATTGCGATGGAGATGCAACCACTGCATTTCTGTATCTGGTAGGAAAGCTTCCTGCCGATACCGTCCCGTATTTGGAAAAGATAAAGCCTACGAAATGGAAGCTTTGGAAGCCCGAGGGGATAGATTTTTCAAGCGATTTTTTCTGGCTTGATGATTATGCCTTTGATGGGGATAGGAAATTGTTGGAGGAGAACCAAGCATCCGAAAAGCTCATCACCATAGACTTACAATCCAATCCCAACCAATTGCTTGATTTGGTAAGCCAGTGGCAAAAGCAACCCGTATGATGATTTCCGATAAGCATATACAAAAGTTCAAGGAGCTCTATAAAAACCGATTTGGAAAGGAGCTCACTGATGCCGAAGCCCGAGAAAAGGGTTCTGCACTGGTGCGATTTATGAAAATCATCTACAAGCCAATGACGAAGGAAGAGTTTGATGAACTGGCGAAAAGACGGCTGGAGCATTGATGAAAAGGGTATTTTTTGATACTTTTGGTATATGAAAACCTTGAGGAGAAGAACATAACCATCAAAGACCCTGTTTCCTACGGGTGTCTTGAGATGGTTTTCTTTTGCCCTCGTAGCTCAATGGAAGAGCAAGTCGCTTCTATCGACAAGGTTGCAGGTTCAAGTCCCGCCGAGGGCACAAACCAATTTATACTGTTTGAGCCTGTTCAATAGCCATCCCGAGGGACTGCCATTCTTGCAACTCCTTGATAAGATAGTTCCAATTGAGTAGGATGTAGTCCACAAATAAAAAAAATTCTTATGAACAGATTTGAGACGCCACAACCTATTCGTGAAAAATCCCCAGAAGATCGTGCAATGGAATTTTTTAAGAGTATTCATAAACGCGTTCCTGGAGGAATCATTTTCATTGACCCAATAACGAGAGAGGTGGTAAATGAGAAAAAACCGCCAGAGTATTTAGAGAGAGATGAAATTCTTCATAATGGGTATAAATTTTTGAGAGAGATGGGAGCCCGATGTAATATTGAAATTATCTTTGCTCGGCATGATGGACGAGCAGAAAGTTTAGGAGATGCCAATTTTAATTTTGAAGGACGAGTCGACGCCGCGGATATTTTTTTACTTGAAGGTATTGGGTGGAGTGAGGAAAATGCACAGAGTCTTAACAAACTCTCAACGACAGGAGAAGCTGATGATCAATTGTACGAACACGTTACTACTTATGTAAAAGGCGGAAGAGAAGCGCAGGCCATTCGAGGAAGTGGCACTACTATAGCCTTTTATGATGTTTCCGAGAAAGAGGAAGATATAAGTGGAGTGCGAAAAAATATTATTGAACAATCACGTTTTGTCCAAAAAATTCAAAACGCTACTCTTGCTCCTGGTGCGGATGCGAAGCACAAAGATATGGCAATCAATACACAGGTTGCGGCCATGGAAGCGCTTCGAGAGTGGTTTATCGTCGGCTCAATGGGATCACAAATTGCAGAACTGTCTTTTAAGAATCATGAATTTGTTTCAAAGTTAGCGAAAGGGAATCTGAAAGTCTTGATTAATATTGGCAGTAATCATACGAATATTCTTAATAAGTTACGATCGCTTGGCGTTGAGGCTGTTGCACATTATCCAGTGAGCGATAGAGTGGATAAGAAAGTAGCCGATAAGCTTTTTCCAAAATGGATAGCGAATGGGGCGATAAGTTATGGAGATTTGGAAAGAGCGGCTCAAGATATGTGAAAAATTATTTATTGAGCCTGCTCAATAGCCACCCCGAGTTCCTGCCAAGTCTGTAGTTCTGCTATGATAGAGTTAGTATTAAATAAAAAATAATCACCATTTTTAAATCATATTTCTTTGTATGGAATTTTTCAGAACACTTTCTCTCTTTGGGACTGGTCGTTTAAACCGCGTCCAGTTTATGAGAAACTTTAGTCTTGGGTGTCTCGCGACAAGCTTCCTCTTAGGAATCGGGGTCCTCATTTCTGCCACTATCCCAGCCGCTTCTGAAATACAAGCCCTTGATATCCTTCTAAAGATACTAGGGACCGGATCAGTAGCCGTATTCTTTGTGATCCTCACCTTCGCTTTTGTTCAACGGCTCCATGATTTGAATAGATTCGGATGGTGGACCCTCCTCACTTATGTACCAGGCATCAATATCCTCTTTTTTCTTTATCTGGTGCTAGGCCCTGGGACAGTCGGACCGAATAGATTTGGGGATGAGCCGACTGAAGTAAAACACTACATTATAGTGATAATTATTTTTCTTCTTGTGACCGCTCTTCTTACTGCCTTTTTTGTCCGCTCTCTAAGAGAATGCCGTCATCCCGAGTTCCTGCCAACTTCTCAATTCTGTTATGATTAAGTTCCAATTGAGTAAGAGGTAGTCCACCAATGATACGTCTAACAGGGTGAACATTGCAGATTTACCTGCCGTAGGCAGGGGCTGCGGCCCCCTCCAAAGGTTTACCTGCTGTAGGCATGGCGGGCGGCAGGGATTCTCGCCAGGTCCACATTTTTATTTAAGCTAAAGATACTCGGTATGTTCAAAACTCTACAGGTATGGCGTGATGCTCCGCGTTTTCAAGCGTTTATCACATCGAAACCGATACTATTGCTTTTGTCGTTTTTTTCTTGGCCTCGGAAGATAATTCGCCGGATGTATGGTTGGGTGGTGGGCTGGGCTGAGACCAAGCGGGCCGAACAGGCCCTGGCCGGCATATCGTTTGTGGAAAGTTCGTTTTTTCCGATTCCGCCCGATCCGCTCCTCATCGCTATGGTCATGGCCAGGCCGGCCTCCTTTCTCCGTCATGCAGCTATCTGTACGATTGCCAGTGCGTTTGGGGGTATGTTCGGTTATGTCATCGGTCTGTTGTTGTTCAGTACTGTTGGTGCTTGGATCGTGAACACCTATGGATTGCAGGAGGAGTTCGTGTATATAGGGCAGCGCTATCAGGATAATGCCTTTTTGACGGTTTTTACAGCGGCTTTTACGCCAATCCCGTACAAGCTGATTACGATCGCGGGAGGCGTGTTCCACATCAACTTCCTCATGTTTGTCCTGGCCTCACTTATCGGACGCGGGATGCGGTTTTTCCTGGTCGCCACCTTCATGCACTATCTGGGACAGCGGTACAAGGATTCGATTGAAAAGTATATAGATATCCTCTCGATTGTTTTTGTTGCCCTCCTCATTCTCGGATTTTTTGCACTCAAATATCTCTAACAAGAGGTTTAGCTCATAGCGTAGCCCGTGTAGGTAAATAATTGGTCTGTTTATGGGTGGGGCAGCGCTTGGGATCAATGGCTCACTCAGGGTGCTCTCGCAAGGGACGGCTTGGCTTACCCTATTTGTTTTTCTCAAGAGGGGTTGATAGCGATGTTGGTCTAAGTTCTACACAATTAAGAAGTAGTACACTTCACGTATGGGTTATAGAAAATTATTGGTGGGGGCGGTCACTGCTGTTATGCTCGTGTTCCTCATCGGGGCCGCATACCGGATGTATGAACAGTATACTTTGGCTCCTGAACGAGTAATCAGTAGGGCGTTTGGTAATATGCTCGATGAACAGTCCTGGGAGTATTCAGGCGACATCAATATGGGCTTTATCAGCTATCGCTACAGTGGCGCCTCTGGGAACATGGAGGGCGAAGAGGGGAAGGGCTGGTTTCGAGTCAATATGAAGCTTGGCGCTACCGTATCGCAGGGCCTGGAATTCCGTTTGATTGACGATTCGATTTATTATCGGCCAGGTCCGAGCACTAATACATTTATCGGAGAATCAGCTCCGGCCCAGGATTGGGTCAAGATTGGGTACGCTGACGTAAAAGAGCGGGCAGAGAAACCAGAAGAGAGGCCCTCGTGGTTCTATTTTGGTTTGACTGCCAATACGGAAAAGAATGCGGAGGAGAGGAATGCAAAGCAGAAGTTCCTCCGAGATATCGTGATCTTTGAAACGATAGAAGAGCTTAAACCCACTAAACTTCACGGAGTTGAAAGTCGTCACTATTCTTTTGTCTTGAACAAGGACCAGCTGAAAGATTTGATGATAGCGTTTCGTGATATCGAAGAGAAGCCTTACGACGAATCAGAACTCGAGGAACTCGATCAGTTGCTTGATATCGGAGAGTCGTGGAGTGGTGAAGTCTGGATTGGTAAAAAGGATGAGCTTCCCTACAAGATCGTTATCAAAACCGAAGCAGTGGAAAGTGATATGGTGGGCAAGGTTATCCCTGTCAGCCCGGATGAAATGACTCCAGAAGGTATAGCCGATGTCTCCGCATCGGGACGAAAGGCAGTAACTCCAGCTCCGGCCCCTCGACTGCAACTGACCCTCAGTCTGAAGAATTTTGGTAAGCCAGTGAAGACGAGTGTCCCAAAACATACTGACGCAACCTCCGTAGAGGCGGAACAAGTAACGAGACTGTTTTTTCCACCTCAGTACCAGCCCCGTAGCGAGGAAGAGACACGCAAAGCGTCAGAGGAGATGAAGAAGCAAATAGAGGAGAGCATGTTAAAGATGCAAAAATGACCTTTTCTGACCTAAAAAAGTATCACTACGATCTCCCGGATGAGTTGATACGGAAAGCTGGTGTCGAGCCACGAGATAGCGCCCGGTTGTTTGTGTATGACACCAAGACAGACACCGTGACGATGGATACTTTTGCCAACCTGGCCAAGTATCTCCCACCTCATGCGCTGGTGGTCTTGAACGACACCCGGGTACTTCCGGCGCGCCTGTGGCTCACGAAAGAGACCGGGGGTAAGATTGAGGTGTTTGTACTCGCCAATCAGATTGAGGATGAAGAGCGTATCCCGGTCCTCGTGGATCGCAAAGTCACTCTCGGTCAGAAATTGTATTTTCCCAATGGTGAATACTGTGAAGTGGTGGACCAAGCCGAAAACATTTTTTCGGTGAAACTTCACTCTGAAGTGGGTCTCTTCGCTCTCCTTAATCAGTTTGGTGAGACACCACTCCCACACTATCTCGAGGGAGCTGATACACCTGAGACGGAACTCAGGGAGCGCTACCAGACGGTCTTTGCAGAATCTGGAGCATCGGTCGCCGCACCGACCGCGTCACTTCACTTTACCGAGCAGGTTTTCGAATCATTACAGCAGAAAAACATTGATACGTCACGACTCACACTCAATGTCGGCCTCGGGACCTTTGCCCCACTCCGACCGGAGAGTTTTGAGACCAAGCGACTTCATCGTGAGTATGCTCATATTCCCGTGGAAACGGCTGAGGCTATCAATGCAGCCCATGATCAGGGTCAGAGTGTGGTAGCAGTCGGGACGACGGTGACCCGGACGCTCGAGTCGGCCGTAGAGGCTGGCCAGGTCAGTCCGATGAGTGGCCCGACCGATATCTTTATCTTTCCGCCCTATCATTTCCAAGCCGTAGATGCTCTCATTACCAACTTTCATCTCCCTGAGACGTCTCTTATGCTCCTCGTTGATGCTTTTCTCCGGCATAAGGGGGCTAAACGGGACATCATGGCTCTTTATGACCTCGCTATCCAGGAGCGCTATGCGTTCTACTCTTTTGGGGATAGTATGCTCATTCTCTAGTTCGCTAGACATTTGAGCCTTGGCACTACACCAATCCGTTCTGTTGGAACTTTGGCACTACACTAATCCGCTGAGTAGGAACCTTGGTACCACACCAATATGATTGGTGTGGTACCTTGTCAAAAGGCCGGAAGTAGGCTATCCTGGTCTGAGTTAATAGGTGACTGATTTTGGTATGAAAGTAATCCTTTTGGAAGACGTCCGGGGCCTTGGGAAGGCGCTCGAAGTCAAAGAAGTGAAGAATGGCTACGGTTTCAACTATCTCCTCCCCGAAGGGTTGGCTGATTTGGCTACGCCCGGAGCACTCAAGCAGGCCGAGCGGTTTGTCGCTAAGCGTCAGGCAGAGTCGGCAAAAATGACGGAAGAAAGCCGTGTTTTGGCTAATGCACTTTCCGGCAAGAAAGTAGTGATTAAGAGTAAGGCAGAAAATGGCAAGCTCTTTGGTTCAGTCGGACGCGAAGAAATCGTCCTCGCTCTCTCGGCCATGGGTATCACCATCGACAAGAGTGTGCTCGTCCTCGACAAAGCCATCAAAGAGACTGGAGAGTTCGCTCTCTCGGCTGATTTTGGTCATGGTGTGAAAGCCTCGTT
>JACCDG011290061.1_pt1 | contig 20806 bp, 17 predicted proteins | sample 7442471 | NCBI WGS metagenome assembly JACCDG01 (sample SAMN15323444, study PRJNA562643) | freshwater metagenome | isolation source: river surface water | place: USA:Blue River Watershed | collected 2017-08-17 | reverse complement strand
TGATAAGTAAATCAATGTTAATTCGTATGGTGATTATGGGTACAGTAATGATGGTAGGTAGCGTTCTTATGTTTTTGGTGTATCTACCGCAAGGTGCTCTCAAAGCGGGAACTATAGTCATGACCTTACTTGCAATATTCCAGTGGTTTAATGCATGGAATTGTCGTTCTAAGAGTTCATCAGCAATAGGAAAGAATATGTTTCAAAATAAAGCCCTCGTGGGATCTCTTGTAATTGTTATATTGTTGCAATGTTTAGCAGTTTACAATCCTTTCTTTCAAAAAATTCTTGTAACAACTCCTTTGGCTTTAAATGAATGGTTGATGCTTTGTGGTGTTGCACTCTCGGTTGTTCTTGTGGATGACATATTTAAATTTGTAACTCGTTTGTCTAGTGGGGAAAAATTAAATAAAGTTCATAAACCTCACAGGGTTGTGGCAAAGACTATTTAGACCAGTAAAGCCAAAAATATAATAATTTGCTATACTCTTTTTATATGAATAAATTGGCTGAAATTATTATAAATACTGTCCCTATAGAGCAAAAGGGCTCTTTAGATATAGATATTTCGTCAGTTTCTATCAACTCTAATTTAGTCAAAAATAATACGCTTTTTATTGCTATTGTGGGTGTAAAAGTTGATGGGCATGATTTCATTGATGATGCAATTGAGAAAGGGGCAAAAGTTATTGTGTATGAAAATAACCCAAAAGAATTTAAAGAGGGAATCACTTATATAAAAGTTGTTGATACTCACGAGGAAGCTGGGAAGATAGCGAGTGCATTTTATGGTTATCCATCAAAGAAATTAAAATTAATTGGAGTCACAGGTACAAATGGTAAGACGACAATTGTTACACTGCTTCATCAATTATTTCGCAATTTAGGATATAAAGCGGGGATGATTGGGACAGTAGCAAATAAAGTAAATGACGATGTTGTAGAAGCAGTGCGTACAACTCCGGACCCAATTACACTCAATGCGACTTTGGCGCAAATGGTAAATGCCGGTTGTGAATATTGTTTTATGGAAGTTAGCTCACATGCAGTGAGTTTGAAAAGGATTGCAGGATTGGAATTTGCTGGTGGTATATTTACAAATCTTACACAAGACCACTTAGATTTTCATAAAAGTTTTGACGATTATCGTGATGCAAAGAAAAAGTTTTTCGACACTTTGCATAGTAGTGCCTTTGCATTATCGAATCTCGATGATACAAATGGCGAAGATATGCTTGCTAGTACGTTTGCGCATAAATATTTTTATTCACTAAATAAAGATACCGATTTCAAAGAGCGTATCGCAAGTAAGTTGATGGGTGAATTCAATACTTACAATGTGCTCGCTGTGTATGCGACAGCTATTTTACTAGGCCAAGATAAAGAAAAAGTAAAGGAAATTATTGCGACGCTTGATGGTGCACCAGGGAGATTTATTGCTATAAAGAGTACAAATAATATAACAGGCATTGTTGATTATGCACACACTCCAGATGCGGTAGAAAATGTTTTGAATACAATAAATAAAATGAAGGGTAAGGGTAAGTTAATTACAGTAATAGGTTGTGGCGGGGATCGAGATAAAGGCAAGCGACCAATTATGGCGAAAATGTCTTATGATATGAGTGACATTTTGATTCTAACAGCCGATAATCCTCGAAGTGAACAAGTGGAAGATATTTTGGCTGATATGCAAACTGGGCTACCCGAGAATTCTAAAGAGAAAGTTTTCATAATTACTGATCGACATACTGCCATTCAAAAGGCTTGCGAATTAGCAGAGATTGGTGATTATATAGCGCTCCTTGGCAAAGGACACGAAAATTATCAAGAGATAAATGGGACAAAGACACATTTTGACGATAGTGAAGAATTGAAAAATTGTTTTGATCAAATAATTTAATTTAAATTATGGAAAAAATTTGTTTACAATGTAATACTAAATTTCAAATTACAGAAAATGATAATTCTTTTTACCGTCGGATTTCTGTTCCACCACCAACATTCTGCCCAGATTGTCGTTGCGCACGGCGAATGGTGCATCGCAACGAACGCAATTTGTTTAGGCGCAAGTGCGATATAACGGGCAAGAATATTATCTCGATTTATCGAGAGGATTGTCCTTATACAATTTGTGACAAAGATTACTATTTCTCAGATCTATTTGATCCATTTGCATATGGTAAAAATTATAATCCCAATAAGAAGTTTTTTGAACAATTTTATGAATTTGCAAAAAAGGTGCCAATGTCTTCACTTTTTGTCCAAACATCAAACAACTGTGAATACAATCAAGATATGAGTAACTCCGATAATTGTTATTTATGTTCTCGAACACACGATTCGCAAAACATGTTCTATATGTATAGGGGCAATAAATCAAGCAACTGCATGGATTCATTTCAGGCAGTTGAAGCTTCCGAATTTTTGTATGAATGTGTGAATGTTGCCAATTCGAGCAATAGTCAGTTCCTTCACTCTTGTGAGAAGTGTTCAGATTCTGCTTTTTTATATAATTGTGTCGGTTGTGTTGATTGCTTTATGTGTACGGACCAGCGTGGCAAACAATGTTATTACAAGAACCAACAATATTCTAGGGAAGAATACAAAAAAATTCTAGATTCATATAATCTTTCCACATACGAGGGTCAGCAAAAAGCCTTGAAAGAATTCGAAGATTTTATGAAAAAGTTTCCTCGTAAAAATCTCACAATTATAAGGTCAGATAATGTATCAGGTGACGGCATTTTTGATTCAAAAGATTGCAAGGATGTTTATAATATTCGAAATTCTCAAAACTGTTCTTATGTTTGGGATTCAATGTTCTATTCTGATTCGATGGATGCATACTCAGGAGCGCGAGTAGAGCTTGTGTACGAAGCCACCGCTACCACTGACCATAGTAGCAATTGTCATTTTTGTGTTCGTATATATAAAGGAAGTCGTGATTGTGAGTATTCTTGGTTTCTTCGGAATTGCTCCAATTGTTTTGGTTGCATAAGTTTGCAAAATAAAGAATATTGTATTTTTAATGTACAGTATTCAAAGGAGGATTATTTTACACTATTAGAACAAATAAAAACACAAATGAAAAAAGATGGGGAGTATGGCGAATTTTTCCCTTTTTATATTTCACCATTTCCATACAATGATACTGTTGCGCATGAATATTTTCCAAAGAATAAGGATTGGGCCGAAAATATCGGGATGAAATGGGGTGATTTGGCGGACAAGAATTATACAGTAACACTTATTCATAATGATTTACCAAATAGTATAAACGATGTTACGGACGAGATTTTAAAAGAAACAATTTCATGTTCGGATGAAGGGAGTTGTGAGCATGGGTGCACAAAAGCTTTTCGCATTGTTGCCGATGAACTAGCGTACTATAGAAGAAGGGGAATTCCACTGCCGAGAAAGTGTCCAAATTGTCGCTATTATCGCCGGCTTGCCTATCGTAATCCAACCAAATTGCGTGATATAGTATGTATGTGTAATGGAGCAAGCTCTGTAAATGGGTTATACCAGAACACTATTGCGCATAGCCACGATAATGCTTGTGATAAAAGAATCCAAACAACAATCCGATCCGAGGACAATGCAATTATTTATTGTGACGAATGTTATAAAAAAGAAGTATTTTAATTATGATTGATTACAAAAAACAATTTAAAGGGAAGAAAATTACAATTATGGGACTCGGCCTTTTGGGTCGGGGACTTGGATATACAAAATTCCTAGCAGAATGTGGTGCCGAGCTGATTGTTACTGATTTGAAAACAAAAGCTCAATTAGCAACGTCGATAAAATCTTTAAACAAATTTAAAAATATTACATTTGTTTTAGGCGAGCATAGGCTCCAAGATTTTAAAAATCGAGATATGATAATCAAAAATCCAGGAGTTCCTATGGATTCTATCTATATTGCCGAAGCGCGTAAGAATAATATCCCAATTGAGATGGATGTATCGCTTTTTGCAAAATCTGCACCTGATGTGAAGATTGTTGGTGTTACAGGGACACGGGGTAAAAGTATGACCACAATGCTTATTTATGAAATACTGAAGACAAATGAAAAGTTTCTGAAACACAACATTTATTTGGGTGGGAATATTCGTGGAGTCGCAACGTTACCCCTATTGAAAAAAGTGAAAGATGGAGACTTTCTCGTGGCAGAGCTTGATTCTTGGCAATTGCAAGGATTTGGTGAAGCAAAAATTTCGCCCTCTATATCTGTATTTACAACATTTATGCGAGATCATATGAATTATTACAAAGATGATATGAAGAAGTATTTTGCGGATAAAGCTAATATTTTCAAATTTCAAAAGAAAAATGACTTTTTGATAATTCGACAGGAAATGAAAAAGCTTATCTCAAAAGACGTGAAGAGTAAAATTATCATTTCCAATAAAAAAAGTGTTGCAAAATGGAATTTTAGCGTCCCAGGAGTTCACCAACAGGAGAATTTAGCTTCTGCTCTCGAAGTTGCAAGAATTTTAAACATTCCAGAGGCAAAAATAAAATCTGCTGTTAAAAACTTCAAGGGTGTCGAAGGGCGATTGCAATATGTTAAAACTATTAAAGGAGTGAAAATTTATAATGATAACAACTCAACGACCCCCGAAGCGACTATCGCTGGTCTTGAAGCGCTCAAGGAATACAAAGGCAAGATTATTTTAATTGCCGGCGGTTCTGATAAGAATTTAGATTTAAAAAGTTTGAAAAAATCAATAACAACTTACTGTAAAAGTGTTGTACTTCTTTCAGGGTCCGGAACAGATAAATTAAACGATAAAAATGAAGTAACCTACAATTTAAAAGATGCAGTAGCAAAAGCGGTAAGTCAAAGTAAAAAGGGTGATATAATCCTTTTTTCTCCGAGCTTCGCCTCATTTGGAATGTTCAATAATGAATATGAAAGAAATGATCAATTCATGAAAATTATTACAAAATTAAGATAATATGGAAATAGATTTGTCAAAAATAAAGAATGTTCATTTTATTGGTATTGGAGGTATTGGTATTTCGGCGATTGCGCGGATGATGATAGAGGAGGGGAAAAGTGTGAGCGGGCAGGATATGCAGGATTCTGAGCTTATAGGAGATTTGAGAAATGCGGGTGCGAATATCAGTATTGGTCAATCGTTTGAAACTATTCCGCAAGATGCTGACTTAATTGTGTATACCATTGCCATTGAAAATTATGATCCAGAATTATTTAGCAAACTAAAAAATCAAGCAATTCCAATCCGCTCATATCCTGAAATGCTCCATATAGTCACAGATGGTAAATACACGATTGCAATATCCGGCACTCACGGCAAGACAACTACAACAGGAATGATTGCAAAAATTCTCACTGATAGTAATTTTGACCCCACAGTTATTATCGGAAGTATATTGCAAGATCAGCAGAGTAATTTTATAGCAGGGAAAAGCAAATATTTTGTAGTTGAAGCGTGCGAGTACAAAAGGTCATTTCTCAATATTAATCCAAATATTTTAGTTATTACAAATATTGATGCCGATCATCTTGATTATTATAAAGACCTAGAGGATATCAAAAGTGCTTTTCGTGAGCTTGCGCTGAAAGTACCCGAAGACGGCTTTATAATTTGTGATAAAAATGACCCAAATATTTCCGATACGGTTGCGGGTATTAATGCGAAAGTTGTAGATTATCGCGATTTTTTTGACGGGGATATTAAGCTCCAGCTTCCAGGAATTCATAACAAACAAAATGCAAGTTGTGCTACAGCGGTAGGAATATCAATAGGGATAGATAAAGAAAAAATTAATCAATCATTGGTAAAGTTTTCTGGAACATCCAGAAGATTTGAATTTAAAGGAACACTTGCAAGTGGTACAAAAATTTATGATGATTATGCTCATCATCCTACCGAAATTCTCGCATCACTTCAAGGGTTTAGAGAATTGTATCCCAAAGAGGAAGGATGGATAATTACCGTTATATTTCAGCCACATCTATTTAGCCGGACAAAATCATTACTCCAAGAATTTGGACAATGCTTTACTGGTGCGGATAAAATAATAATCTTACCAATTTATTATGCTCGGGAAGTTGATGATGGAAGTATTTCTTCGCACATTTTAGCCGAACAAATTGGTCCGAGAGCTCAAGCCTATAATGATTTTGAAAGTGCAACAAAACATATTGATTCATTAGATTTTAGTGATAGAGACATAATTATAACAATGGGAGCGGGGGACGCATTTAAAATAGGCGATGAGTTATTGGTAAATTCAATAAAAAATTGATACAATTAAACCAATGAAAAATTTTCTTACAAGTATCATTTTTAGTTTGTTAATTGTTTTTGGCGTTTCTAATTTTGCAAAAGCTTCGGAGACACGATTCATTGATAGTAATATTTGGTATTCGCCAAGCTCATTTGAGGAAGGTGAGACTATAGACATACACACTGCTATTTGGAATGGAGAAAATGCTGTAGTGAATGCAAAAGTTCAGTTTCTCGACCGAGAAGTTCTTCTAGCTGAAAGGGAAGTAAAGTTAGAGCCTGAAAAGCTACAAGACATTTCCGTATCATGGAAAGCGACAGCGGGGGATCACTTGATAAGAGTGAATATTCTAAGCGCTTCAAAAATAATAAACGGTAAATCAACATTGCTTTTGATTGATGAAGCTGAGAAAATTCAAGATAAATTATTTGTTGCAAAAAAAGTATCAGAAAAAGAAACTGTTCCTGATGCGGACACGAATCTGGTGGCTCCGATTAAAAATTTATTAGATGAAAATATTGTAGATAAATATGTTCCCCAAGTTGTCGCAAAACCAGTAAATAATACTTTGAAAACTACAGAAGCATTCAGATTACAAAAATATGATGTAATCAAGGAATTGAAGCAAGGAACTCAAGAACACATAAAAGAATTAGAGTCCCCAGAAAAACAAGCTGAAAAAAAGGATGAGCCTTTATCTGGGACAGAGAAGCCAATAGCATATGTGGAGGTATTTCTATTGTCTGTGGTTGGGTTTATCCTGAAGAGCTCAATTGTGTTTTATGGGCTTATAATCATACTTACTTTTCTAATATTACGCTTTATTTATAGGCTTATAAGGCGTTAATTTGTTTATAATGAATATCTCGTCTATAATCTCTGTATGAAGAGAGTATTATTAGATATTTTAGTATTTCTATCAATTTTTTTGTTTCCTTGGTGGGTGACTTTCATTTTAGTTTTGTTTGGCTTTTTCGTATTTCAAAATTTTTATGAATTTTTGATTGCACTATTTATGATACATATTTTGTATGGGGCGGGTAGTAATATAGTGTTAGCTTCAAAGATTTACTTTCCCATTATACTCCTCGTCGTTTTTATTGTTTTGTCTTTATTTAAAAAATCCATTATCAAATATAATATATGAAGCGTTACCGAAAAAATCTTTCTCACGAAGTTGCTCCAGATGAAATATTTCTTGATTCTCAGAATCTTCCTGATTTCAATACACAGCAATTTGAAGGTCGACTTGAACAGTCAATCCCCAAAAAGACAATTTCATTTCTTGCAATGGGTTTTTTCATTGTAGCTTTCCTGTTTTTATATAAATTAGGGGTTTTACAGATTGCTCATGGTGAAGCATATTTACAAAAAAGTGAAAATAATACATTAGCAACAGTACCGGTGTTTGCAAACCGTGGAATTATAAAGGACCGTATAGGGGAGAAATTGGCTTGGAATTCGTGGCCGGCAGATGCGATAGATAGACTTCAAGCTCCAGAGCGTTCTTATATTGGGGATGGGGGGTTTGGGCATATTCTTGGTTATGTGAGTTACCCTGCAAAAGATAAAACGGGTAACTATTGGCAGGAGTTTTTTATAGGAAAAGATGGAGTCGAAAAAGTTTATGATAAATTCCTCGCTGGGACCAATGGGGTTAAAATTGCTGAGAAAGATGTGAAAGGAAGTATTAAATCCGAGAATATTGTAACTCCGCCAGTTCATGGGGAAGACCTAATTCTCTCGGTTGATTCTCGGGTTCAAAAACAACTTTATGCCTCGATCAGTTCTATGGCCAAGAGTGCATCTTTCTCTGGAGGAGGAGGTGTCATTATGGATATAAACAACGGTGAAGTTCTCGCACTTACAAGTTATCCAGAGTACGACCCATATATTCTTTCCAAGGGGAAAGATGTGGCAACTATCAAGGGGTACTTCTCTGACAAGCGTAAAGTATTTTTAAATAGGCCAATTTCAGGGCTTTATACGCCAGGCTCTATCGTCAAACCTTTTCTTGCTTATGCGGCACTTACAGAAGGCATAATTACTCCTTTGAAAAATATTCTTTCAAATGGAAAACTTGAAATCCCGAATCCATATTTTAAAGACAAAAAATCAGTTTTTAATGATCACGGAGTGTTCGGATATGTAGATATGAGAGAAGCTATTGCTGTTTCTAGTGACGTATATTTTTATCAAATTGGAGGGGGTTTTCAAGATCAAAAAGGTCTTGGAATTCTTAACATAGATAAATATTCAAAATTATTTGGGATTAGTCAAAAGACGGGAATTGATTTGTTAGGAGAAAAGACAGGACTCGTCCCAACTCCAGATTGGAAGCTTGCAACATTTAAGGGTGATCCGTGGCGTGTAGGAGATACTTACAACACTTCAATCGGTCAATATGGTTTTCAGGTTACAGCAATACAAATGGTGCGGGCTGTGGGTGGAATTGCCACTATGGGCAAATTTGTAACACCTCATGTGCGTAAAGATGATTTGGATTTTAATTCTAAAATCAGTCAAATTGATATAAATAAAGAAGATATGAAAGTTATACATGAAGGTATGAGGGAAGCTGTGACCAGTGGTACTGCAGTGGCATTGAATTTACCAAGTGTAAAAGTGGCTGCTAAATCTGGAACCGCTCAGTTGGGAGTAGGTAATACAAATACAAATTCGTGGATCATAGGATTTTTCCCTTATGAAAATCCGCGCTATGCTTTTGCTGTGATGATGGAGCGTGGACCCAAAGCAGCTTCTGGAAATGCTACGAGGGTAATGAGCGAAACACTTGATTACATGAGTGTCTATACTCCTGAATATTTAAAATAAAGTTTATTGTGCTATACTAGGCAAATATGTATATGCGCGGGTTTTATAGAATAATAGTAATTATTCTAATTTTAATTTCTGGTCCTATTGATGTCTCTGCCGCTTGGCGTACGGGTACTGCTATGAGCGCTACTCGTCAGGAATTCACCATGATTACTCTTGGGAACGGTAAGACTTTGGCGGCAGGAGGCTGGAGCGGGAGTGCTTATCTCTCATCTGCCGAACTGTATGATCCTACAACAGGCTTGTGGACCGCAACTGGTTCAATGAATGGTATTCGTGGTGGTGAATCAGAAGCTGTACTACTACAAGATGGCCGAGTTTTACTAGTTGGTGGTAGTGGGGCAGGTGGCGGAGTGAATGTTGAAATTTATGACCCAGTAGCAGGAACATGGTCAGTCACAGGATCTTTAAATGTCACTCGCCGACAATTTAGTATAAATGTATTAAACGACGGTAGAGTCCTAGTTGCTGGTAACTCAGCTTGTTCAGCTACTGCTGAAATTTATAACCCCGCAACTGGTACATGGACAGCAACCGGATCAATGATCAACGGGCGTAGATACAATGTAGGCGCGCTTCTTACTAATGGAAACGTCATAACGGTTAATGGTAGAATTCTTGATTGTACAGCGTTAAATTTAACCATCTCTGAGACAACTGAATTATATAATGTTGCTGCCGGTACATGGTCAAGCACCGGCAATACCGTAATTGAAAGACAAAAGCACAGGATAGTAACACTATTAAATGGTACCCCAATGGTTGTCGGTGGAGGCCAAGACAATTTGGACACAACACCAATTGCTGAATTGTACGATGTAAATACTGGAACATGGACAGCAACAGGCTCAATGACTGCAAAAAAAGCCGATTTTGAAATGAAGGTTTTGCCAAGCGGTAAGGTTATTATGGCTGGTGGGACAAGTACCGGTTCATCAACTGGTCAAACAAATACTTCTGAACTTTATGACAACGTAGCTGGTACATGGAGCAGTGCAGGTACATTTACAACCGCAAGATATTTCCACAGAAGTGCTGTTTTAGCAGACGGTTCATTTATGATCGGTGGTGGTAATAGCGGAAGTACAACTTTGAGTAGCGTAAATATTTATAGTATCCCACCGGTGAGCACTGCACAATCAGCCTCTTCTGTTACCGCAACAACAGCAACATTGAATGGAACGATAACTCATACAGGTGGGCAAACACCAACTGTTCGTGGATTTAATTATGGGACAACTACTGGTTATGGAGATATTACAACAGAAAACGGATCATTCTCGACCGGAGCTTATACTGCAAATATTACAGGCTTAACTTGTGGTACAACTTATCACTATCGTACCTATGCAACTAATACCGAGGGGACAGACTATAGTGCTGATGCAACATTTACAACTGGCTCATGTGATTCTACCGCACCCACAATATCTGAAGTCACACCTGTAACAACACCAACAACTGATTCAACACCAAGCTATACATTCACAACCGACGAAGCCGGTACAATATCATATGGTGGATCATGTACAAGTGGTACTACCTCTGCAACACTAGGCTCTAATACAATTACATTTACATCTCTTGCCGATGGCACATACTCGAACTGTACGATTACGGTTACAGATGCAGCCTCAAACGTATCAAGCGCACTGTCAGTAACAGCATTTACAATAGACACAGCAGTGCCAACACTTTCATCTATTTCATCAAGTGCAACTGCGACAACAGCAACAATTACTTGGACAACCGATGAAATTTCATCCTCGAGTGTATCCTATGGCCCAACAGTATCTTATGTTACATCCACTCCTGAAACAGATACATCCCCTCGGGTTACATCTCACAGCGTAACAATTACTGGATTAACTTGTGCAAGCGATTATAATTATATTGTTATTTCAAAAGATTCTGCGGATAATACTTCATCCGATACTAATCATACGTTTACAACATCTGCTTGCCCTATAGTTGCAATAAGTGCAAGAACTAGCACATCTGCGAGTGCTAGAATTCAGAATTTAATTAATATGGGTAAAAGCGAAGAAGCCAATAAGGTTGCACAAGAATTTTCTAGTTCGGCCCCAGTTTCAAAAATTATACCAACTTTAATTAAAAATCTTAAAAAGGGTGACACTAATTTGGTAAATGATGTTAAAATTGTGCAAAAGATTTTAGGCATAACGATAGATGGTAAATTTGGTCCACAGACACTAAAGGCAGTAAAAGATTTTCAAACTAAAAATGCCCTTGTCCCAGATGGTATTGTGGGTCCAAAGACTTGGGCGGTGCTATCACAATAGTAAAACGAACTTTGACTAATTTGCCATTTTACTATACAATGGATTTCTATATATGAATGCAGATCCAATAAATTACATCACAGAAGAGAAGAAGCAGGCTCTTATTGAAGAGCAAAATATGCTAAAAACCGTTAGACGCAAGGAGATTCTTGAATCTTTGGAATATGCCAAAAGTTTAGGGGATTTGTCCGAAAATGCCGAATATCATCAAGCTCGTGAAGATCAAGGAAAACTCGAAGACCGTATTCGTCAGATCGACTTTATGCTCCAATCTGCTGTTGTTGTTAAAAAACACAAAAGTAATAAAGTAGAAATAGGTACTACTGTGACCGTACAAAAGCAAGGCTCAAAAGAAAATACAGTTTACCACATTGTCGGTTCAGAGGAGGCTGATATGGCAAAAGGTAAAATTTCAAACAACTCTCCACTCGGTTCTGCACTATTTGGTAAAGCTCAAAATGATGTTGTTTCGATCACTACTCCAAAAGGACTAGTCAAATACACTATAGTTGCGATACAATAGGCGTATGGCATCACTTGAAGAATTAAAATCTATTAGACTTCAAAAATTAAAAGAGCTCGAGAAATCGGGGATGAATCCTTATCCAGCTTCTATTCCACGTGACTACTCAATTTCAGAACTCAAAGAAAAATTTGAAGAACTTTCAACTTTAAATAAAAGAATTTCTATTTGCGGGCGGGTGATGGCAGTACGCGGACAAGGCGCGATACTTTTTGTCGTGCTCCAAGATGGTAGTGAAAAATTTCAAACAGTTTTGAAAAAAGATGAACTATCGGAAGAAGTTTTTAGTTTGTTTGTAAATTGTGTGGATATTGGAGATTTTGTTTCTGTAACAGGCACACTTTTTGTTACAGCTCGTGGAGAGCAGAGTGTATTGATCAAGGAGTGGGCGATGGCTACAAAGGCTCTCCAACCACTTCCAGACAAATGGCATGGTATTCAAGATGACGATGAACGATTTCGCAAAAGATATTTGGAGATTTTAATGGAGAAGGAAGTATACGACAGATTTGTCATTCGTTCGAAAGTTATAAAAGGTATTCGAGAATTTTTTGATAATAAAAATTTCCTTGAAGTTGAGACACCAATCCTCCAGAATCAAGCAGGGGGTGCAATGGCAAAGGTTTTTGAAACACATCACAATGACTTTGATATGCCAATGGTACTTCGTATTGCAATGGAGCTTGATCATAAAATTTTGACCGTTGGCGGATACGAACGAATCTATGAAATCGGCAAGAATTTCCGTAACGAAGGCTCCGACCCAACTCATATTCAAGAATTTACTATGATGGAATGGTATGCTGCCTATCAAACACTGGAGACAAATATTGAGTGGACTGAAAGTCTCTTACGTAGCTTAGCAAATGATGTTGTGGGTAAAACCAAATTTACCGTGTATGACAAAGAGGGAAATCCAACCGAAGTTGATTTTGCTGGTGCTTGGCCACGTATTTCATTTAAAGATTTAGTAAAAGAAAATGCTGGTATTGATATTACTACTATCAAACTTGAAGATGCGAAAATTGAAGCAGTAAAATGGGGGATGGATGCGAAAGAGGCGCAGACTGCAGGCCGAGGAAATTTACTTGATCATATTTATAAAAAGTCATCTCGTAACAAAATAATTAATCCGACATTTGTTACAGATTTCCCTGGAGATTTGAAACCTCTTGCTCAACAAAATAATGACAACACTGCGAAAGTTGCACAGCTCGTGATTGCAGGGGCGGAAATTACTAATCAATATGCCGAATTAGTAAATCCAATAATTCAACGCGAACTTCTTGTGTCTCAAGCCAAAGCCAAAGAGGGTGGAGATGCTGAGGCGATGGATATTGATGAACGCTTCCTAACTGCGATGGAACACGGTATGCCACCGATGACAGGATTCGGTATGGGTATCGACCGACTGGTAGCAATTTTCACCGAACAAAAAAATCTTCGCGATACAATCTTCTTCCCAATCTTAAAACCAAAAGAATAAAATAGATAAAAAAATACACCCACACATTAAAGTATGGGGTTATTTTTGATAGTAATTTTTTTAAACCAAATTATTTTTTATTTATTAGTTTAAAAAAAGATTTAAAATAATCTTCATGCATCCTATGAATTTCTGGGCTGTAAAAGATTTCAGAGGACACTTCTTTTTTCTCTTTTTGTTTCCCGAAAGTAGCAGCATTTTCAAATGCTATTCTTTTTTCTGAGTGTCTTTTGGGTACTCTGGGGATTGGATCTTCTGCGTAGTAAAAGATTTTTATAGTCATGGTTTGTGAAAAGAGTTGTTTGTAAAAGAATTAATGTTGGGTGGAAATACAATTTGATTAGTTTGATTAGGTTGCTGGACCTCAACTTGGTGATGTTTTTCAGCGCAGTGCAGGCATGGGAGATCATAAAGTTCTCCTGTTAGTGTTTTCGAATGGGATTTACCATTTTTCAATTCCACTAAATTTTCTCTGTCTGTGTTTGGACAGATAAACTGTACTAATGTTGTTGTTTTTTTCATGGCTCTTCTTTTTTTTAAACAATACAATAAATAAGTTTTTATGTCCAGCGATTTCTCCATTAGTTATCCACACAATGATGTGGGTTTTTTGTTTGGATTGTGGGATAAAGTGGTGTATAATTAATGTAAGTGGGATGAAGTGGGACCAGCTAAAATCTGTGAAATTAATGCTTCATTTTACTTTTTAAATACTATGTTAATCGGCGAATACACACATACACTAGATGACAAGAATCGGCTCTCACTACCGATGAAATTCAGAAAGGAAATGGGCAAGCGTGTGGTCATTGCGCCAGGGCTTGATGCATGTCTTTCAATTTTTACAGAAAAGGAGTGGGAGAAAATTTCTGCCAAACTTTCCGAAAGTTCTATGCTTCAAACTGACAATCGATCCTTCTCGCGTTTTATGTTCGGACAAGCTGTAGATACTGATGTTGATGGTAATGGCCGTATATTGATTCCAGAGCACTTACGAGAAAGATCAAAGTTGGGTTCCAAAGTTGTCGTTATCGGAGTTCAGAATCGCGCAGAAATCTGGAATGAGACAGTATGGAATCGATACAAGAAAGGAGTTGATGCACAAGCAGACGCCCTCGCGGAAAAATTAGGGCAGGTAGGAGTTCTTTAATATGAAACATATTCCTGTATTACTAGATGAATCAGTCGATGCTTTGAAGCTTTCAACTGGCGCTATTGTCCTAGACGGTACGCTCGGAGGTGGAGGGCATACGAAGGAAATTGTGAAGCGGTGGGGAAGCGGAGTGAAAGTCATCGGACTTGATCTCGATGCTGATGCTATTGGTAGAGCTGAAGAGGCTCTGGCCGATATGCCCCACGACACTCTCTTTCGAACGGCAGGATTTCAAGAGGCGGATAAAGTATTGGCAGATTTAAATATCAATCACGTTGATGCAATATTGCTTGATCTTGGTATTAGTTCATTTCAATTAGAAGTTGCGGGCCGCGGATTCTCTTTTCAGAAAGATGAACCACTTCTAATGACGATGAAGAAAGATCCTGTAAGCTCGGATGTGACTGCACTTGATGTAGTTAATACATGGGAAGAGAAAACTCTAGCAGATATCATATACGGTTTTGGCGAGGAAAGATATTCTCGAAAAATTGCTAAAGCAATAGTAGTAGCGCGAGAGAAGAAGCCCTTTGAAACTACGAAAGAATTAGCTGATGTGATTGTAGAAGCAGTAGGGAAATCGTATGGACGTTTAAAGATTCACCCTGCGACGAAGACTTTCCAAGCAATCCGAATCGCCGTAAATGCCGAACTTTCAAATATCGAAAGTGGGATACCAAAATTATTTGAACTTCTTCATACTGGTGGGCGAATGGCAATAATATCATTCCACAGCCTTGAAGACAGAATTATAAAAACGGTTTTCCGAAATTTAGTAAATGAGGGACGTGCGATATCAATTGTGAAGAAGCCAATAACTCCGAGCTACGAAGAATTAGCCTTAAACCCAAGATCACGAAGTTCAAAATTAAGAATCATAGAAAAAATATAAAATGACAACAAAAAATATACAAAATGCAATAGTGAACGATTACTTTGTCCAAAGACAGATTTTTCGTATACTTTTTACTTCCTTCGTTTTACTTTCTCTTTGCTATGTATATTTTATCGGATCGATAACTTTTAATGTCCTTGCTCGTAAATCTCTGGAGACAAGCTCTCGTGAGCTTGCAAGTCAGGTGGGTGAGCTTGAGGTTAAGGCATTCACTCTATCAAATTCAATTGATAAATCATTTGCACAAGCGCACGGTTTCGTAGATGCTAAAGGGACAATCTTTGCTTATCGCGATTCTCTTCGTGTAGCATTGCGATAAATTATTATGAATGTTTCTTCTTTTCAATCACGCATACGGGTTGTAGCCCTATGTGTTTTTTTGTTTGCATTTCTTCTGGGACTCAAACTTTTTTTTGTCTCTATTGTCCATCAAAATTCGTATTCGGAACGTGCGGATAAACAGTATGCTACCCCAGTCGGGGACATTTTGAATCGAGGCAATATATTTTTTACAAAGAGGGATGGTACATTGGTAGCTGGAGGTACAATGATGACAGGATTCAAAGTTGCTATAAATCCTAAAAATGTCACTGATCATGAATCTATTTATACAGCACTTGCACCATATACAAAATTGCCTAAAGAGGAATTTATCGCAAAAATTTCCAAAAAGAATGACCCCTATGAAGAGGTTGCAAATCATCTAACAAAAGAACAGGCCGATGCTCTAACATCACTTCGATTGGCAGGGCTTTCGATTTATAAAGAAAAATGGCGCTTTTATCCAGGTGCTTCTATGGCATCACATACATTGGGATTTGTCGCTTTTAAAGGTAAGGAGAAAGTGGGGCAATATGGATTGGAAAAATTTTATAATCATATACTCACAAAGCCGAAGGATTCATCGTATGTAAATTTTTTTGCTGAAGTTTTTTCTAATTTAGGTAAAACCTTTCGAGGAGATAAAGAGGGGGATATTGTTACGACTATTGAGCCTTCTGTGCAATATGCACTTGAGAGCGCTATGCGAGATACAATAAGGAAATGGAATGCGGATCAAATGGGTGGTATCATTATGGATCCAAATACGGGTGAGATTGTTGCAATGGCGATGGCTCCTGATTTTGACCTCAATGATTTTGGGAGTGTAAAAAACCCGATGTTGTATGGAAATCCAAATGTTGAAAATGTTTTTGAATTTGGTTCTGTTATTAAACCTCTTGTTGTAGCCGGAGCGATAGATATGGGGGTAATAACTCCAGAGACCACTTATATGGATAATGGTTCCATTACTGTAAATAAAAAAGTGATCGATAACTTTGATAAAAAGGCACGCGGACTTTCTACGATGCAGACAGTTCTCGATCAATCTTTAAATACTGGGATGGTATTTATAGAAAATAAGATGGGTCACGACAAATTTAGAGAATACATGAAAGGTTATGGAATAGGTGAAAAAACAAATATAGATTTTCCAAATGAAACAACAGGGTTGATTAAAAATTTGGATAGCCCTCGCGATATTGAATATGCCACAGCAAGCTTCGGGCAAGGTATAGCATTGACACCAATTGGTGCCATTCGAGCCTTTTCAACACTCGCTAATGGCGGAAGTTTAGTAACCCCACATTTTGTAAAAGAGATTCGGTATGACGATGGTACATCTAAAACTTTAGATTATCCAATTGTTAAAACTGGATTAATAAAAAAAGAATCTTCCAATACAATTTCACGGATGCTTGTACATGTTTTTGAATCCTACGGAGAAGGTAGCTATAAATTCCCCAACCATAGTGTCGCCACAAAGACAGGGACGGCACAAGTGGCGCGTGACGACGGGAAAGGGTATTATGAAGACCGTCATATGCACTCATTTTTTGGATACTTTCCGGCATATGAGCCAAGATTTATAATATTCTTATACTTAAAAAGTCCGAAAGAGGTAAAGTATGCATCCCAGACATTAATCCCACCGTTCGTTGAAGTTAGTAAGTTTTTGTTTAATTATTATAATATTCCACCTGATAGATAATATGAAAAAAATCTTTAAAAATATTGTTGTAAAAATCCTAATGTGGGAGGCCAAGATGGTAATTCGGCGGTATAAGCCTCGCATCGTTGCGATTACCGGGTCAGTAGGTAAGACTTCTACCAAAGATGCTTTGTACGTAGTACTGTCACGATTTTTCATTGTTCGTAAAAGTGAGAAGAGTTTCAATAGCGAGATCGGACTTCCATTGACTGTCCTTGGAGTGCCAAATGCGTGGAATAATTTATTTCTTTGGATTGAAAATATTATCAAAGGATTTTTTCTAATAATTTGGAAGCAGAAATATCCTGAAGTTCTAGTTTTGGAACTTGGAGTGGGGAAGCCTGGGGATATGAAAAATGTGGCTTCATGGCTTCGTCCGCATGTTGTTGTTCTTACACGTTTTCCAGATATACCTGTGCATGTCGAATTCTTCAAAAACACCGAAGAAATTATTGAAGAAAAAACTACTCTTGCTCATGCACTTCGTGAAGATGGAATCTTGGTTCTGAACCACGATGATAAAGCAGTGCTCGCTGTGCATCATAAAGTAAAAAGAAAGACAGTTTCATATGGACTTGAAGACAATTCAACTTTTCAAGCAATTTACCCTAAAGTCACCCAAGAGGTAGATGAAAACAAAGAAATTTCGCGCGGGATTAATTTCAAAATTGCTTACAATGGTAATACTTTCCCTGTATCTATGGATCATGTTGTAGGGACGAATCATATTTATTCTGGACTTGCTTCAGTGGCGACTGCTGTTGAGATGGGGTGTGACATACTTTTATCTATTGAGGCACTTGCTCAATATAAAAATCCTCCCGGCCGGCTATCTTTGATTGAAGGATTAAATGATTCAGTAATTATTGATGATTCGTATAATTCCTCGCCAGTAGCAATGGATACAGCGCTTGATTTATTGCATTCACTCCACGCAGATCGTAGGATTGCTGTGCTCGGCGATATGCTTGAACTTGGTAAAATGACAGAAGAAGCGCATAGGGTTGTGGGCACAAAGGTTGCTTCAATTGCAAATATTATTGTGCTTGTTGGTCCACGTGCCAAATTTATTGGTGATGGCGCTCTCGATGCCGGCTTTGCACAGAAAGAATTATATATTTTTGAAAGTTCCATTACTGCTGGGAAATTTCTCGAAGCAATGATTGAAGAAGGGGATGTGATACTTATAAAAGGTTCGCAAGGTGTGCGTATGGAGCGAACAGTAAAAATGATAATGAAGAATCCAAAAGACGCGCCAAAACTATTGTGTCGTCAAGAAAAAGAGTGGCAGAAACGGTAAAATAATATCTATTTACAAAAAACTGTTGTGTGATATAGTATGCTAAATTTAAACGCCCTTTGACACGGGTTTATTTAGTGTGATGAGGGCAACTTTTAGTGAATCCAACATATATTGGGTTCTTTTAAAGTTGCTCTTATTAAGGGATTTAATGAGACTCTAACTGCTACTGACCAAAAATCAGTTCGTTCCTGCACAAAGGAAGAATAAAAAATTAAATTTTCTTAACTTTCACATAAATAAATTTAAAAACAAATGACTACGCAAAAAACATTCCTCCAACACCCGATTGGGTTTTGGTTCATTTTCTGGGGCGAGCTCGCTGAGCGCGCCGCCTTCTACGGGATGAGAGCAATTTTAGCCCTCTTTCTGGTTGATGTTATGCATTTCAGCGATGGAAGAGCTGGGATGACTGCATCACTTTTCTCTGCTGGGGCGTATCTGATGTGCCTATTTGGTGGTTGGATTTCGGATAAATACCTTGGCAAATTCTGGACAATTATTGTCTTTGCCATCCCTTATTTGATCGGGTATCCACTCCTTGCCGGTGTTCAACATGGTGATGAACAAATGCTGTTTATCGGATTAGCTTTGTTGGCTCTTGGGTCTGGTGTAATAAAACCGAATTTGAGTCCTCTGATGGGAGCTCTTTACATAGACAAGCCCGACACATTAAAAGCCCAGGCTTTTTCCTGGTTTTATATGGCGATAAATCTGGGTGCTGGTATTACATCTGTTGTTACTCCATTAGTAAGAACTCATTTTGGATTTGCATCTGCATTCTATAGTGTCGCGGCTATAATGTTCGTGGCCTTTATGGTCTTTCTTCTTGGTAAATCGTATTATCCCAAAGAAGAAATGCGTCCTATAAAGAAGCCTGAAGTGGATACAGGACCTTTAGGAGAGTGGGAAAGATCTTTTCAACGCAAAAAACTTCTCAGAGTGTTGGGAATTTTTGGGATGCTACTTTTCTTTGTTACAATGTTTGAACAAACAATGACAACCTGGGTTTTTTTCACTAGGGATCATGTAATACTGAAAACGAGTCTTTTCACACTTGATCCAGATCAGTTGCAGGCTTTGAATCCGTGGATGATTATTATCTTAGCCCCTATTTTAAATTTGGTATGGAAGAAAAGTAATACAGTAAAAACCACCACAAAAATGAAAATTGGATTCTTCATTACTACTGGATGTATGGCTTTAATGTCGCTTGCAGGATTTCTTTCGCAGAGTGAAAAGGTGAGTCTTTGGTGGATTGTTGCTGCCTATATACTACTAACTCTTGCTGAGCTGTGTACTTTAATGATTGCTTTGCAATTTGCCAACGATGAAGCGCCAGCACATATGAAGGCTAGGATGACGTCGTTTCTAATGCTCACTATTTTTCTGGGTGCTTTTTTAGCAGGGTTCTTTTCACAATTTTATCCTGAAATGGCGCCGGCAAATTATTTTGGACGCATGACACTTGTAATGATAATTGCATCTATCGTATTCTGGTTTGTGGCAAGAGGCTTTGAGCGTTATAAGGCGTCTCTTAAGACATAAAGAAAAACGTAGTTGTCGTTTGAAACGCGCAATTTTTTAACCCGTGTATTGTTTGATGGCAGCCTCACTTAAATATTAGTGGGGCTGTTTTTCATTATAAAACAATCTGAGATACTGTTTTTATGGAGTATCTATTTCTCAAAGAAAAGTTTTTTGTTTTCGGCAATCGGTGCAAATAAATTATTTAGAAAATGTAATATAACTGCGCTCCAAATTGAACCAGTGTAGATAGTGAGTAGTGCAAAAATTGGACCCAAAATAAATCCAGTATAAAGAATTTGAACAAGGGTTTTCTTTTGAGATATAAAAAAGATAGAGCGTATATGCCAGATTCCAAACAAAATTGAGGTTATAATGATGGCCCATGTTGTCCCATATATAGAAATAAATCCTGCAAGAAAAATTCCACGGAACAATACTTCTTCGTATATTGGAGCAAAAAGTGTAAGTGTTATTGGTGG
>JACCDG011329293.1_pt1 | contig 20810 bp, 17 predicted proteins | sample 7442471 | NCBI WGS metagenome assembly JACCDG01 (sample SAMN15323444, study PRJNA562643) | freshwater metagenome | isolation source: river surface water | place: USA:Blue River Watershed | collected 2017-08-17 | reverse complement strand
GTCTTGCCCATCAGGGTGAACTGGCCCTGCACCTCGCTGACCTTGTCGCCGTTGAAGACGAATTTGTCCGACACAAAACGCGCCTGCGGGTGCTTGGCGGTGTCGAACAGGTCGGCGCTCAACAGGTGCTGGTTGAACATCGGGGTTCCGGTGTTGACCGAGGCCACATCGATGCGGATGTCGACCTTACCGGTCTTGGCCTGGCGGTCAAACGCGATGGTGCCTTCCTTCTTGTCGAAACGACCGCGGTTGGTCGAGGTGCCAAAGTGGCCGATCTCGAAGGTCACAAAGGTGTGGGTCGGGTCGATCGCATAGTCGGCCGCCTGGGCAATACCGGCGGTGGACAAGACGGCCGCAGCGGCCAGCAAAGACAAAGAAGCGCGCATACCAAAACTCCTAGAAGTTGAACAAGAACAAGAAAACCAACCAAAAATCAAAGCGCCATCAACAACAACACCGGCGCGCGGGTCCGCCGCCATGCGCCGCTTGCAAGCCACGCTTCCGGAGCGCGTGCCTACAGCCAGGGCTCCCATGGGTCCGGCTCCGCCGGCCCATCGGGAGCGTCCCCCCTCGGGGGGGAAGCCGCGCAGCGGCGCAGGGGGGCCACGCCCTCACAGCTTGGGCACGCCGCTCAGGGACAGCCTCACATTCACCTGCACCGGATCGGCCACCATGCTGGTGTCGGACCACTCCTTGTCGCCGATGCGGAAGGTCAGGCGCTGGATGGTGAAGCTGCCCGTGGCCACGGTGGTGGCGCCTTGTTGGGCCAAGGTGACCGGCACGGTGACCGGGGCGCTCACGCCTTTGATGGTGAGCTGGCCGGCGACCTCAAAGCGGTTGGGCGCCACACGCTTGACCGCGCTGGACTGAAAAGTCGCTTTGGGAAACTGCGCCACGTTGAACCACACCGGCTTGGGCAACTCAGCGTCGGACTCGCGCACGCCCAAAGTGGCGCTGCCGGTGTCGACCGTGAAGGCGATGCGGCTGGTCTCGGGCTTGGCCGGGTCAAACGCCAGCTGCGCGTCGAAGCGGGTGAACTTGCCCTGCACCGGCACGCCCATCTGGCGGCTGACAAACGCCACCTCGCTCTGGGCAGGGATCAGGGTCTGTTGGGCCAAGACGGGCGTCAAAGCGAGAGCGGTCAGGCCCAGGGCCACCAGCGTGTGTTTCATGACAAGGCTCTTTCTTGCAAACGAGGGAAGGTCAACGGCCCCAGCCCATGCGGGCGAGCAAACCGTCGCGGTCGATCAGCTGGTGTTTGAGCGCGGCAGCCACGTGCAGCAGCACCAGAGCGCCCATGCCCAAGGCAGCAAATTTGTGCGCCTGCTTCAGGGCCTCGGCCAGCGGCTCGCTCACCGGCACCCAGTCGGGGAGCGGCCACAAGCCAAACAACACCACCGGAAAACCGGCCGCCGAGCTGAAGGCCCAGCCCAGCAGCGGCACGGCAAAGAACAGCGCGTACAGCGCGTGGTGGGTGCCGTGGTGGGCGATGTGCTGCCAACGCGGCATGGCCTGGGCCACCGAAGCAGGCAAGGCGGGTGGGCGGTGCGTCAGGCGCCAAGCCAAGCGCACAAAGGCCAGCGCAAACAAGATCACCCCGGCCCATTTGTGCCAGCTGTAGAGCTGCAGCCGGCGCGGCGAAAACGGCAGCTCGTGCATGTAAATGCCCAGTGCGAACACGGCCACCAAAGCCGCTCCCAGCACCCAGTGCAGGCACACCGCCACCGGGTGGTAGCGCTGCGGCGAAGAGGATTCAGACGACGAATACATAGCGGGCAGTGTAGGCAGCGCCGGCGCGCCAGACGGCCGATGCCCTTGAAGCCTCCATTCAAATAAATTGAACTCAAGGCCGTCAACCGTTCGCGCAGCGACCCGGGGCACCCGGCCTAGAATGGCCCGCATGAGCACCCAAGCCGACCAGCTGCGCCAGCGTTACCCCGCCTTTGCCGGACTGGGCGAGGCGCTGGACGCCCTGCCGGTGATGGCGGTGCCCGCCGGCACGGTCTTGTTTGACGAAGGCTCGGCCTGCGCCGGTTTTCCACTGGTGATCGAGGGCGAGGTGCGGGTCAGCCGCCACGCCGCCAGTGGGCGCGAACTGGAGCTCTACCGCGTCTCGCCCGGCGAGCTGTGTCTGGTGTCGTCCAGCGCGCTGTTCGCCGGCCAGGCCTTGAGCGCGCGCGGGGTGAGCCGCACACCCACCACCCTGGCGCTGCTGCCGCCGCCCGCTTTTCGCGCCGGATTGGCCGACGCGGCGTTTCGCGACTTTGTGCTGGGCCTGTTCGCCGAGCGCATGGCCGATTTGTCGGCGCTGATCGAGGCGGTGGCCTTTGCCCGGCTCGACAGCCGTCTGGCCGCCGCCCTGCTCGGCCACGGGCCCGAGCGCCATACCACCCACCAGGCCTTGGCCGACGAGCTGGGCACGGTGCGCGAAATGGTGACCCGCCTGCTCAAGCGCTTTGAGCGCGACGGACTGGTCGCCCTCTCGCGCGAACGCATCACCGTGCTCGACGCGGCCGGGCTGCGCGCGGTGGCCCAGGCCGGCGCGGCCTGATGAATGCTTTGTAACTCAGGTCACAGACGCGGCGGGCGCGCTGCGGTTCAATGCAGGCAGGTTGGGCCACGGGGGTCCACCGGTTTGCACTGGAGATTCGCATGAACAAGAACGTGGGCGGTATCGACCGCATCATCCGCATCGTCGCGGGCGTGGCCCTGATCGCCGCAGCCGCCACCAACGCCATCGGGGTCTGGGGCTACATCGGCGTGGTGCCGCTGCTCACCGGCCTCATGGGTTGGTGCCCGCCCTACAAACTGCTGGGCATCAACACCTGCTCGGTCAAGCAGTAAAGCGTCTCAAGCAGAGGCGCGCTGCACAAAGGCGCTCATGCCGTCGAGCACGGTGCGCAGGCGCATCAGCTCGCGCGAGCGGTTGATGCGCGCCGACCAGCGCGCCCAGCGCTCCACCCGCCGCAGACGCGGCAGCAGCTGTGCCACAAAGCCGCGCACATCGGCGCGCGGGGTTTGGGCGCTTGCACCCACTTCATCGGCGGCGCGCTCATAAGCCTCCAGCACGGCGGCCACCGCCGCCGGGCCCAGCGGCACCAAATAGCCCGCCAGCGACAGCACCAGCTGCAAGGCGTCGTAACGCTGCACCGTGGCCAATGGCAGGCCCGGCACCAGCGGTTCTTCAAAGTCCAATCGAGCAAAACGCTCGCCGTCCCAGGTGATGTTGCGCGACTGCGCGCCGCCGTGCCAATGGCCGCGCGCGTGAAAACGGGCCAAATCGGCGCTGGCCGCGCACATCAGCGCCAAGCGCTGGGTCGGCTCGGTGCGGTGCAGCGCGTGGTCCAGGGTGGTGCCGATGTCGCCGGTCTCCAGCGTGTGGCCGTCAAAGGCCAGCACAGGTGGCACAGCTTCACCCGCCGCGCCCAAGGCCAGCAGGCGCTGGTGCTCATAGGCCAGCAGCGCCGCGCCATCGGTCTGGCTGATGGCCACCCATGGCACGGGCACCCCCACCACCCTGGCGAACAACCAAATGCCCAAAGACTTGCGCCAACTGCGCAAGGGGCGGTCCGCGGTCTTTCGCCAGGACTTGGGGAGTGTGGAATCGGTCACAGGGTGGGCATTATCCCCAAAGCGGGCAACACCCCCTGAAGACAAAAGCATTCACCCTCAGAAGCGGTCGCCGTAGCGCGCCCATTCCCAGCCGCCGACCTGCTGCGCCCAAGCGTCCCATTCGGCGCGGCCATAAGCCAAATGCTCGGCCACATAAGCCGGCCCCAGGGCTTGGGTGAGCCGGGTATCGGCGGCCAGGGCGTCCAGCGCGGCACACAGGTCGCGTGGCAGGCGCTCTGGCGTGGCGTGCCCTTGGGCGTGCGCTTGGTACAAATCCACCTCGGTGGCGGGCACCGGTGGCAAGCCACTGTCCACACCATCCAGCGCGGCGGCGATCACGCCGGCCAGCGCCACATAGATGTTGCACGACGGGTCGGGCAAGCGCCACTCGATGCGGCCGGCCACCGCCCGCACCAGCGCGCTGCGGTTGTTGCTGCCCACCGCCTTCCACACCGGCGACCAGGTGGTGCCGCTGGCGCTCTGGCTCACCGCCAAGCGCTTGTAGCTGTTGACCGTGGGCGCACACAGGGCCGACAAGGCATCGGCGTGCGCCAGCAGCCCCGCCACCACCGCGTGCCCGGTGGCCGACAAGCCCAGCGCGCCGGCGGGGTCGGCCATCACCTGCGCCCCCTGCGCGTTGGTCAGGCTCAAGTGAAAGTGCAGGCCGCTGCCCGGCTGATCCGCAAACGGCTTGGGCATGCACGAAAACACCAGCCCGTGCGCCTCGGCGGTGGCGTGGGCGGTGAGCTTAAAGAGCTGATAGCGGTCGGCGGCGGCCAGTGCGTGGTCGTGCGCGTAATTGATTTCAAACTGGCCGCAAGCGTCTTCGTGGTCGGTCTGCTCCAGCGCAAAGCCCAACGCACCCAAACGCTGGCACAGGTCGTCCAAGAACGCCCGTTGGCGCATCAGCGCCTTGAGGTCGTACGACGGCTTGGCCAGTTTGTCTTGCGCGTCGGCCGGCACCAGCCGACCCTGTGCGTCGCGGGCAAAGACAAAAAACTCCGGCTCCACCCCCACCCACAGGCGCCAGCCGCGCTCGGCCAAGCGATCGGTCTGGCGCTTGAGCAACTGGCGCGGGCAGGTGTCCAGCGGCGCATCACCCGCCCAGCCCTCACACACACCGTGCGCCACGCCCGGCCAATAGGGCAAAGGGCGCAGCGTCTCGGGCAGCAAACGGCCCATGTATTCGCTGCGCGGGCCCAGGCGCGGCAAGCCGGTGCCCCAAATGCTCGGCCCGGAAAACCCCGCGCCTTTGGCCACCGCCCCCGCCAGGCCGCTCAAGGGCACCAGCTTGCCCTTGGGCACACCCGGCAGGTCGGTGAAGGTGCAGAGCACCGAATGCACACCCTGCGCCTGCAAGGCCTGCACCGTGGTGTCGAGAGAAGCGTGGGGCATGGAGCCTCCAGAAAACAACAAGGGGCGTCGCTCAGAACGGGCTGTCGAGACGGATCCAAGTGGTCTTCATCTCGGTGTATTTGTCAAACGCGTGCAGCGACTTGTCGCGCCCCACACCGCTTTGTTTGAAGCCACCAAAAGGCACGGTGATGTCGTCTTCGTCGTACTGGTTCACATGCACCGTGCCGGCGCGCAGCGCCCGCGCCACGCCGTGCGCTTTGTTGATGTCGCGCGTCCACACCGCCGCCTGCAGGCCGTAGATGTTGTTGTTGGCCTGGCGCACCACATCGGCCGCGTCGGTGAAGCTCAGCACCGACAACACCGGGCCAAAAATCTCCTCGCGCGCAATCGTCATGCTGTTGGTCACGCCATCAAAAATGGTGGGCTGCACATAACACCCACCGGCCACCGGCGCCACCCGCTCGCCACCGGCCAGCAGCTTGGCGCCCTCGCTCTGGCCCAGGCCGATGTAGCGCATCACGTTGTCGAGCTGCACCTGGTCGACGATGGCGCCCATCACCGTGTTTTTGTCCAGCGGATTGCCCGGCTGGTATTGGGGCACCTTGGCCAGCGCGCGCTCCACAAATGCGTCTTTGATCGACGCCTCGACAAACAGGCGCGAGGGCGCGTTGCAGCTCTCGCCTTGGTTGAAGAAGATGCTGCCCACCGCCGCGTCCACCGCGCGGTCCAGATCGGGGCAATCGGCGAACACGATGTTGGGCGACTTACCACCCAGCTCGGTCCAGGCGCGCTTCAGGTTGCTCTGCCCGGCCATCACATGGATCTGTTTGCCCACGCGGGTGCTGCCGGTGAAGGCGATGCAGTCCACATCCATGTGCAGCGCCAGCGGGCTGCCCGCCTCGGGGCCAAAGCCCGGCACCACGTTGAGCACACCGGGCGGAATGCCGGCCTCCAAAGCCAGCTCGCCCAGGCGCAGCGCGGTCAGCGGGCTTTTCTCCGACGGCTTCAAGACCACCGAGTTGCCGGCCGCGAGCGCGGGCGCGATCTTCCAAGCCGCCATGATCATCGGGTAGTTCCACGGCACGATCACGCCCACCACGCCCACCGGCTCGCGGGTGATCAGGGCCAGCGAGTTGCTCGGTGTGGGCGCGATCTCGTCGTACACCTTGTCCACCGCCTCGCCGTACCAGCGGATGCAGTTGGCCGCGCTGTTCACGTCCACGCCCTTGGCGTATTTCACCGGCTTGCCCATGTCCAGGGTTTCGGTCAGCGCCAACTCGTCGCCATGGGCCGTGATCAACTCGGCGAACTTGATCAGGATGCGCTTGCGCACCGCGGGCGCCTTGCCGGCCCAGCGCCGGTCTTCAAAGGCCGCGCGGGCCGCCGCCACCGCCGCGTCCACATCGGTCGCACCACAGCGCGCCACCTGAGTCAGCAGCCGGCCGTCCACCGGCGAGAGGCAATCAAAAGTCCGGCCGTCGGCGGCGGCTTGGCGCTCGCCGTTGATCAGGGCGCGGCCATCAAACGTCGGGGTCTTCACATCGGTCATGGGCAAAAGTCTCCGTGGGCAATTGGCACCATGCTAAACGCTGTAAGGGCCGGTGTCTGCAACCACTTTGTGGACCTGGCCAGAACCACTGGCCCGGCGCGGCGGGCTCACAGTCGCCTGACAGCGGGCACAAAAAAGGGCTTGCATCGGCAAGCCCTTGAACCCCACCCGCGCCGCTCAGCTGCGCAGCGCGGCCGCCATTTCGCGCTCGCGCTTGCGGGTGCTGCGCGCCACCCACACCGCGTAGCTCACGATGACGATGGTCACGGTCACGATCAGCAGCGTGGCGGCGGCGTAAATGGTGGGGTTGATGCCCCGGCGCGCATAACCAAAGATCACCTGCGGCAAAGTGTTCACCCCAGGACCGGACAAAAACTCGGAGATCACCACGTCGTCAAACGACAAGGTGAACGACAGCAAAAACGCCGCCAAGATGGCCTGAAAGATGTTGGGCAACGTCACCAAGAAAAACACCTGGTGCGGCCGCGCGCCCAAGTCCATGGCGGCCTCTTCAATGCGCCGGTCCATCTCCATCAAGCGGCTCTGGATCACCACCATGCCATAGGCCATGCCCAGCAGGGTGTGGCCCAAGATGATGGTCAACATGCCGCGCTCGGGCCAACCGAACACGTTTTGTGCGCCCACCATCAGCAGCAGCAGCGACAGACCAATCACCACCTCGGGCATGACCAACGGCGCGTTGACCATGCCCGAAAACGCGGTGCGGCCCAAAAACTTGCGGTAGCGCACCAGCACAAAAGCCGCCAGTGTGCCCAGCACGGCCGACAACACGCCGGTCACGGCCGCCACCTTCACCGACAACCAAAAGCCGTCAACGATTTTGGTGTCGCGGGTCAGCGCCTCGTACCAGCGCAGCGAAAAACCGGTGAAGTTCGCGTCCTGCCGGGTGCTGTTGAAGCTGAACACGATCATGAAGAACAGCGGCACGTACAAGAACACATAGACCAGCGCCATCCAGGCCTTGCCGAAGTGCTTTTCGAGGATCTGTTTCATAACCATTCCTTTGCCAAATACCTGTGAGGTCCGACGGATGCTTTGCCAGGATGCGGTGGAGCCGGCTGTGCCGGGCCACTCGCATCGCCCCCCCAGGGGGGTGACGCGAAGCGGCGCGGGGGGTTACTTCTTCTCACCGGTGTAGTGGTAATAAATCGCCAGCGGAACCACGATGAACAGAATCATCACCACCGCCAAAGCGGAGGCGCGTGGCCAGTTGTTGCTGGTGAACATCTCGTCCCACACCACCCGGCCGATCATGATGTTCTCCGGCCCGCCCAACAGCGAGGGAATCACAAACTCGCCCACCGAAGGAATGAACACCAACATAAAGCCCGCCACGATGCCGGCCTTGGACAGCGGCACGGTGATCAGCCAAAACGCCTTGAACGGCGTGGTGCCCAAGTCGTACGCCGCCTCCAGCAGACGGAAATCCATCTTCACCAGCGTGGCGTACAGCGGCAGGATCATGAAGGGCAGGTACACATAGGTCATGCCCACCAGCATCGACACATCGGTGTAGAGCATGTGCAGCGGTTCGCTGATGACGCCCAGCGCCAGCAGCGTTTTGTTGACCACGCCGTTGTCGCCCAAGATGCCCTTCCAGGCGTAGACCCGCAGCAAGAACGAAGTCCAAAACGGCAGCATGACCATCAACAGTAAGGCCGGGCGCACACTCGGCGACGAGCGCGCAATGAAATACGCAAACGGGTAACCGATCACCAAGCACAAGAACGCGGTGCACAGCGCGTACCAAATCGAGCGCAGATAGGCCTCGATGTAAATGGTCTTGAACAGCGCCCCGTCCTCACCGTCGCGGAAGATGCTCCAGTAGTTCTCGTACTTCAGGCTCAGGATGCCGGTCACCGGATCCCACAGCGGCTTGAACGGGTGGATGCTCTCCCCCATGTCCACAAAACTGATGTAGAGCAGGATCAGGAACGGCAGGAAAAAGAAGATCAGCAGCCACACATAAGGCACGCCAATCACAAAACGTTTGCCGGGCACCGGAAGCGCAGAAGAAGCCATGGGTCGCTCCTAAAAAACGGTGAGAGAGAAGGGTCTTCGGTCAAGGGTGTGGTGGAACCGGCTTGGCCGGGCCACTCGCACCGCCCCCTGGGGGGTGACGCCGCAGGCGGCGCGGGGGGTCAGTCTCTGAGCACCACCGCATCCCGGTCGTCCCACCAGAAAAACACCTCGTCTTCCCAGGTGATGTCGAGCAACTCGTGGCGCGAACCGTTGGGCTCGGTGATCTTCACCTTGGTGCCCTGTGGCGTCACCACAATGTAGGTGTTGTACGAGCCGAAATAGCCAATCTCTTTGACGCGCCCGGCGAACAGGTTGTGGTCCACATCGGCCGGCCGCGTCTTGGCGATGCTGATCTTCTCGGGCCGCACCGCCACCGCCACCGCCATGCCCATGGCACCGCTGATGCCGTGACCCACATGGATGTCGCCAATCGCGGTGGTCACGGCACAACGGTCGGGCTCGTCGAGCGTGAGCTTGCCGTCGAACAGGTTCACATTGCCAATGAAGTCGGCCACAAAGCGGTTGCTCGGGTATTCGTAAATCTGCTGCGGCGTGCCCACCTGCAGCACCCGGCCCTTGCTCATGATGGCGATGCGGTTGGCCATGGTCATGGCCTCTTCTTGGTCGTGGGTCACCATCACCACCGTCACGCCCACTTTTTCAATGATGTTGACCAGCTCAAACTGGGTCTGCTCGCGCAGCTTCTTGTCCAGCGCGCCCAGCGGCTCGTCGAGCAGCAAGAGCTTGGGCCGCTTGGCCAAACTGCGCGCCAGCGCCACCCGCTGTTGCTGGCCACCCGAAAGCTGGTGCGGCTTGCGTTTGGCGTAGGCGCTGAGCTGCACCAGCGCCAGCATTTCGTCGGTGCGTTGCTGCACCTCGGCTTTGGGCAGACCCTCGCGCTTCAAGCCAAAGGCCACGTTTTCCCAAATGTCCAGGTGCGGAAACAGCGCATAGCTCTGGAACATCATGTTCACCGGCCGCTCATAGGGCGGCATGCCCGCCACGTCCTGACCGCCCAACAAAATCCGGCCCTTGGTCGGTGTCTCAAACCCGGCGAGCATGCGCAGCAAGGTCGACTTGCCACAGCCCGAACTGCCCAGCAGCGCAAAGATCTCGCCCTTGGCGATCGAGAGCGACACCTCGTCCACCGCCACGGCGTCGTCGAAGCGCTTGACCAGTTTTTCGGTGACCAGGTATCCGTCACCCGCTTGTGTCTCAGCCATGGTGTGTCCTTTTGTATTAAGGGCTCGTCGGGGTAAAAAAAGGGCTGTTTATACCCGGGTACAAACAGCCCTGTCGCTGGGCGCCTAGGCACCCTCAAGCTGCGCTCACTTGCCCTTCTTGAAGGTGTTGTAAGCGCTGGCCATCGCTTCGCGCGCTTCGTTGGTGAAGCTGCTGGGCGGAATCATCTTGCCGAAGTAATCCGACTCCACAAAGATGGTCTTGTTGCCGGCGATCTCGGGGTTGACCTTGTCCATGCCCGCCTTGTTGCCGGTGGGGTAGCCCATCTCGTTGGCCATGGCGGCGGCGTTCTCAGGCTTCAGATAGAAGTTGATGAAAGCCATCGCGTTGTTGGGGTGCTTGGCGTCTTTGGTCACGGCCATGGTGTCAAAGAAGATCAGTGCGCCGGTGCTGGGCAGCAGGGCCTCGATCACGTCCTTGCCACCGTTTTCCTTCACCCGGGCCGCGGCCTGGTTGATGTCGCCCGACCAGCCAATCGCCACACAAGCCTTGCCACCGGCGATGTCGTCGATCATGGTGGAGCTGAACAGGCGCACGTCCTTGCGCACCTTCAGCAGCATGTCGACCGCCGCTTTGTAATCGGCCGGGTCGTTGGAATAAGCGTCTTTGCCGATGTAGTGCAGCGCCACCGGCAGGATCTCGGTGGGCGAGTCCAGGTACGCAATGCCACAGCTCTTGAGCTTAGAGGTGTACTCGGGCTTGAACACCAAGTCCCAGGCGTTCTCGGGCATGGGCATGCCGCCCAGGGCTTTTTCGGCCTTGGTCTTGTTGATGCCCACGGTGGTGAAGCCCCAGGCCCACGGAATCAGGTGCTTGTTCTCGGGGTCGGCCTTGGTCAGGGTCGCCATGATGGCGGGGTCCATGTTGCCGATGTTGGCGATTTGCTCTTTCTTGAGCGGCTGGAACAGACCGGCTTCGATCTGGCCCTTGGCAAACACGGTGCCCGGCACCACGATGTCGTAACCGGTGTTGCCCGCCACCAGCTTGGCGTGCAGGGCTTCGTTGGTCTCAAAGGTGTCGTAGTTGACCTTGATGCCGGTTTCCTTCTCGAAGGCGGCGATCATGCCCTCGGGGATGTAGTCGGGCCAGTTGTAAATGTTGAGGACTTTTTCGTCGTCCAGCACCGGACCCGCCGGTGCGGCGGGGGCTGCGGCCACCGGGGTCGGCGCGGGCGCGGGAGCGGCTTCTTCCTTCTTGCCGCAGGCGGCGAGCAGGACGGCCAGGGCGGCAGCGGCCAGAATGTGCTTCTTCATGGTGCAAAAACTCCTCAAAAAAGGGGAAAAAGGGGGGCGCAAAGACTGTAGCAAAAAATGCACCGTCCGCCCCCGCCACCGCCCAAAGGCCGGGGTTATCCCCATAGCCCCTCGGCCTTGAGCTGCTCCAAGGTCGCGTCCAAGCACTGGCGGATCAGCGCCATCATCTCGTCGATCTGCGCGCGCGTCATGGTCAGCGGCGGCGCAATGATCATGCGGTCGCCCACCGCGCGCATGATCAGCCCGTTCTTGAAGCAGTGCGCGCGGCACTTCATGCCCACCGCCAGATCGCCGTCAAACGGCGTGTTACTGGCCTTGTCTTTCACCAGCACCAGGCCCGCCACAAAGCCGCAGGTCTCGGCCTCGCCCACCAAGGGGTGCGCCTTGAGCGTCTCAAACTGGGCGGCCAAATAAGGGCCAATGTCGTCGCGCACCCGACCCGGCAGGTTCTCGCGCTCCATCAGTTCCAGGTTGGCCAGCGCCACCGCACAGGCCACCGGGTGACCGCTGTAGGTGTAGCCGTGGTTGAACTCGCCGCCCTGCTCGATCAGCACCTTGGCCACGCGGTCGCCCACCATCACACCGCCCAACGGGATGTAGCCGCTCGTCACCGCCTTGGCAAAGGTCACCAAATCGGGCTTGATGCCAAATTTCTCGTACGCAAACCAGTGGCCCAAACGGCCGAAGGCACAAATCACCTCGTCGGCGATCAACAAGATGCCGTACTTGTCCACAATGCGCTGGATCTCGGGCCAATAGGTCTCGGGCGGAATGATCACACCGCCCGCGCCCTGCACCGGCTCCCCAATAAAAGCCGCCACGTTTTCGGGGCCCACTTCCAGAATCTTCAGCTCCAGCCAGCGCGCGGCGCGCAGCCCAAAATCGGCGCGGCTCTCGCCGGGCAGCGCGTTCTCAAAGTGGTAGGGCTGATCGATGTGGGTGATGTTCGGAATCGGCAAATCGCCCTGCGCGTGCATGCCGCTCATGCCGCCGAGCGATGCGCCGGCCATGGTGCTGCCGTGGTACGCGTTGTGGCGGCTGATGATGACCTTGCGCTGCGGCTGGCCCATCAGGTCCCAGTAGCGACGCGCCATGCGCACATTGGTGTCGTTGCTCTCGCTGCCGCTGCTGCTGAAGAACACATGGTTGAAAGAACGGTCGCCCACCTTGGGCGCCAGCGACGCGAGCTTGGCCGCCAGCTGCACCGCCGGCACATTGGTGGTCTGGAAAAAGCTGTTGTAGAAGGGCAGCGCCATCATCTGCTGGTACGCGGCGTCGGCCAGTTCCTTGCGGCCATAACCGGCGTTCACACACCACAGCCCGCTCATGCCGTCGAGGATCTTTTTGCCCTCCGAGTCCCAGACATAAATGCCCTCGGCCCGGGTGATCACCCGCGCACCCCGCGTGGCCAAGTCGCCGTGGTCGGTGAAGGGGTGGATGTAGTGCGCGCTGTCCAGCGCCTGAATGGCCTTGGTGTCGTGCGCCTCAGCGCGCCGCGCCAACACCGGCGGGGCAAAAAGGGTAGAAGTGCTCATATCGCCTCTCTCAACAAAAACCAATCAACCACAAAAAACTCAACCGGCCACCTACCACGCCTCCGGCGCACGTGCCTAGGTCCAGGATGCGGTGGAACCGGCTTCGCCGGGCCACTCGCATCGCCCCCTGGGGGGGGTGACGCACCACAGGTGCGGCGCGGGGGGGTCAAACATGCAACAGGAGGTGTTCGCGTTCCCAAGGTGAAATCACCTTCATGAACTCAGCGAACTCCAGCTCCTTGATCTCGGTGTAAATGGTGATGAACTCTTGGCCCAGCACATCGTGCAAATCGCTTTCGCGGCGCAGCCAGTCGAGCGCCTCACCCAGGCTGCGCGGCAGCGCATAGGCCGACAGATACGCGTCGCCCTTCATCTCCGGCTTGGGCTTGATCTTGTTTTTCATGCCCAGGTAGCCACAGGCCAGCGTCATCGCCATGGCCACATAGGGGTTGGCGTCGGCGCCGATCACGCGGTTTTCCACCCGGCGCGCTTCAGGGCTGGAAATCGGCGAACGGATGCCCACCGTGCGGTTGTCATAACCCCACTCGATGTTGATCGGTGCGGCGGTGTAGCGCGACAGCCGGCGGTAGCTGTTGACGTAGGGCGCCACCAGCGCCATGGCAGCAGGAATGTAGCGCTGCATGCCGCCGATGTAGTGGTGAAACGCGTCCGACGGCGAGCCATCGGCATTGCTGAAAATGTTCTTGCGGGTGTTCACGTCCACCACACTTTGGTGCATGTGCATGGCGCTGCCCGGCTCGCCGGCGATGGGCTTGGCCATGAAGGTGGCGTACATGTCGTGGCGCAGCGCCGCCTCGCGCACCGTGCGCTTGAAGAAAAACACCTCGTCGGCCAGTCCCAGCGGGTGGTCGTGGAAGAAGTTGATCTCCATCTGCCCGGCACCAATTTCGTGGATCAGCGTGTCCACGTTCAGGTGCATCTGGTTGGAGTACTCGTAAATCTCTTCAAACAGCGGGTCGAACTCGTTGACCGCGTCGATGCTGTAGGCCTGGCGCGAGGTCTCGGCCCGGCCACTGCGGCCAATGGGGGGGCGCAGCGGCACGTTGCTGTCGGTGTTGCGCGCGGTCAGGTAGAACTCCAGCTCTGGCGCGATCACCGGCTCCCAGCCCTCGGCGGCGTACAGGTCACAAATGCGGCGCAGCACACTGCGCGGTGCATAGGGCACGAGCTGGCCCTTGTGGTCAAAACAGTCGTGGATCACCTGCGCGGTCGGGTCGGTGGCCCACGGCACGATGCGCACTGTGCTCGGGTCGGGGCGCAGCTGCATGTCGCGGTCGGTGGGCTCCACCACGTCGTAATACGGGCCGCTGGCCGGCTGCTCGCCGGTCACACTCATGGCCACAATCGCGTGCGGCAGCCGCATGCCACGGTCTTCGGTGAATTTTTCGCGCGGCAAAATCTTGCCCCGCGCCACACCGGTGAGGTCGGGCACCAGGCACTCCACCTCGGTCACGCGGTGCTCGTTGAGCCATTGCTCCAGTTCGTTGAAATTCTGGGGGGCTGACATAACAGGTCTCTCTTTGACGGGGATCACTGGGCCATGGCCAAACGCTGCGCACGGCGGGTGCGGCAAGCCTGACCAAAAGCCTCAAAAATGGCGCTGTAAAAAGGCGACTCCCAGCACCGCCATTCCGGATGCCACTGCACCGCCAGCGCAAACGCACGGGCCCCTTCCACCTCAAACGCTTCGACCAAGCCATCGGGCGCGTGGGCCACGGCGCGCAGGCCCGGGGCCAAACGCGCCACGCCTTGGCCGTGCAGCGAATTCACCATCACCTCGGTGGCACCGGCCCAGCGCGCCAGCGCGCTGCCCTCGGCCAAGCGCACCGGGTGGCTCGGCGCGTACTGCACAGCGGGCGCCTCGCTTTTGGGCTCGCGGTGGTCCATGAAGCCGGGCACCTGGTGCACCCGCTGGTGCAAGGTGCCGCCCATGGCAACGTTGATTTCCTGAAAGCCCCTGCAAATGCCCAGCAGCGGCACACCCTGGGCCACACAGGCCTTGATCAGGGTGAGGGTGAGCTGGTCGCGCTCGGGGTCCAGCGGCAGCGAGGGGTCGGCCACCGCTTCATTGAAATGCGAGGGGTGCACATTCGACGGCGAGCCGGTCAACATCACACCGTCCACCTGGGCCAGCAGCTCGTCGACTTGGCTGGCCTGGGCCAGCGCCATCACCACCGGTTGGGCTTGGGCGCCCACCACCACCGCCCGGGCGTACTTGTCGCCGAGCACCAAGTAGGGCATTTCCCGGCCCGGCTCGCCCATCTGTCGATGGTCGGCGGGCAACCACACCCAAGGGGTGCTTGTTGTTTTGGTCTGGGTCAGCATAGGGTCTCCGTGAATGGCATTGAACCCGCAAATTGGATCACAATTGGCGCCAGTTTGTAGTACTTAGTGGTGCCACTTGTGGGGTGGCCCCCTGCGCCGCTGGCGCGGCTTCACTCCGGAGGGGGGACGCACCCAGTGGACCGGCATAGCCGGATCCACGGGTGCCCTGGCTCTGGGGCAAGCGCGCCGGCACGCGATTTGTTTGTTGTTGGAGAACACGATGTTGTCCGAATTTCTGATCGCCGAGATGCACCGGCTGGAGCGCGACGCGTCGCTGCCGCTGCACCGGCAGCTCTACGAAGCGCTGCGCCGGGCCTTGCTCGATGGCAAGTTGGGCGCGGGCGAGCGGCTGCCGTCCACCCGCGATCTGGCGCACGACCTGGGGGTGTCGCGCAACACGGTGGTGGCCGCCATCAACCAGCTCACGGTCGAAGGCTATTTGGCCAGCCGGGTGGGGAGTGGCACCTACGTGAACGACGACGTGCCCCAGCGCGCACCACGCGCCCGACGCCAGGCCGGCGCGGTCACTCTGCCGGCCATGCCTCGCCTCTCGCGCCGCGGACACGACCTGGTGGAACGCTTTTGCGCCAGCGCGCTCGAAGTGCAGCCCTTCACCCCTGGTGTGGCCGACTTCAGCGCTTTTCCGGTGGCCTTGTGGCAGCGCCTGCAAAACAAACACTGGCGCATGACCTACCCCGACCTGCTGGACTACAACGCGGCTGGCGGCTACGGTCCGCTGCGCCGCGCGGTGGCCGACTACCTGCGCGTGTTTCGCAGCGTGCAGCTCGACGCCGACCAAGTCATCATCACCACCGGCACCCAGCAGTCGCTCGAACTCTGCGCCCGCCTGCTGGCCGACCACGGCGACACCGTGTGGGTGGAAGACCCGGCCTACTGGGGCGCGGTCAAAGCCTTTATGGCCAACGGGCTGCAGCTGCACCCGGTGCCCGTGGACGACGAAGGCATCGCCCCCAGTGCGGCCGACGAACGCCAGCCGCCCCGGCTGATCTACCTCACCCCCTCGCACCAATACCCCACCGGCGCGGTCATGTCGCTGGCGCGGCGCCACCAGCTGCTGGCCTGCGCGCGCGCCCACCAAGCCTGGGTGCTGGAAGACGACTACGACAGCGAGTTTCGCTTCAGCGGCCCACCGATTTCCAGCCTAGAAGGGCTGGACGTGGACGAGCGCGTGCTCTACATGGGCACCTTTTCCAAAGTGCTCTACCCCGGCATCAAACTCGGTTATCTGGTGGTACCCAAAGGTCTGGTAGCGGCCTTCAAACAAGCGCATTACGACCTCAACCGCCCAGGGCAAATGCCTCAGCAGGCGGCGCTGGCCGAGTTCATTGAAATGGGGCACTTCAGCAGCGCGCTGCGCCGCTCGCGCCAAAGCTACGCCGAGCGCCGCAGCAGCCTGCTGGCCGCGCTGCAGCCCTTGCTGCAAGCCGGTGTGGCGCACATCAGCGGGGCCGACCAAGGCTTGCACCTGTGCCTGCGCTTGCCCAGTGGGGTGGACGACCAAGCGCTGGCCCGCGCGGCGGGCGAACGCGGCATCACCGTGCGGCCGCTGTCGGCCTATTGCTTGGCGCGCGACGATCTCTCGGGCCTGGTGGTGGGGTATGGCTACGCCAACCCGAAAGACATTCCGCGCTGGGGCAAGGTGCTGGCGGACATGGTTTTAGAGCCCCCACGCTCCGCCGCTGCGCGGGTCGCTGCCCCCCGAGGGGGACGCGTTTCAGGCTTGGGACGGCCCGGCGCCTGAAACTTGAAGCCCCCACGCTCCGCCGCTGCGCGGGTCGCTGGGCGCCCTCGCTCACAACACGTCGCGCAGCCGGTGCCACAACATGCCCAGCGCCAGCGTGGGGGTGCGCAGCAGCGCGCCGCCTGGAAAGCGCTGGTGTTTCAGCCGCGCCAGCACATCAAAACGGCCCGCTTGGCCGGCCACCGCTTCGGCCACCAAGTCGCCCGCCAGCGTGGTCAGCGCCACGCCGTGGCCGCTGAAGCCCTGCAGGTAATACACGTTGTTGCCCAAGCGGCCAAAGTCGGGCGCGCGGTTCATGCTGATGTCCACAAACCCGCCCCACACAAAGTCGATCGGTACCCCCGCCAGGGCGGGAAACACCTGCACCATGCGCCGCTGCATCAGCTCTTTGAGGCCCGGTGGGGTCAGCGTGGTGTAGCTCACCCGGCCGCCAAACAGCAGCCGATGGTCGGCGCTGAAGCGGAAATAGTCCAGCACAAAATTGTTGTCACACACCGCCGCGCCGTTCGGTATCAGGCGCTGCACCAGCGCCGGGTCTAGCGGAGGCGTGGCCACGATGTAGGTGCCCACGGGCATGATGCGCGGCGCAATCTCGGGCGCCACCTGCGGGCCCCAAGCGCTCAGGGTGCAATTGCCCGCCAGCACCACAAACCGCGCGTGCACCTCGCCTTGTGCGGTGCGCGCCACGGCGGTATCGCCGCGCTGCAACTGCGTCACCGGCGAATGCTCAAACACCCGCACACCGGCCTGCTCGGCCGCGCGCAACAAACCCAGCGCGTATTTCAGCGGGTGCAGGTGGCCCGACACCTGTTCATAGGCCGCCGCCGCGTACCGCGGGCTGTCGATGTGCTGTCGCACCGCATCGCCCTCGGCCCAGCTCACCTCAATGCCGCGCTGGCGCAAATCATCGGCATCGCCGCGCAACTGCCGCGCCTTGCGCGCGCTGTCGGCCACGTACAAGTAGCCCGACTTCCAATCGGCGTCGATGCCGTGCTGCGCCATGCGCTGCTGCACCCGCTGCACCGCTTGCACCGACAGGGCCCAGGCCCGGTCGGCGTCGGCCTGGCCCAGCTGCGCTTCGAACGGCCCCTGCCCGCTGGCGTAACCCACAATCGCCTGGCCACCGTTGCGCCCGCTCGCGCCACTGCCCACCCGGTCGGCTTCCAGCAGCACCACCGACAGGCCACGCTCGGCCAGCGCCAGCGCGCTGCTCAAGCCGGCAAAGCCGCCGCCCACCACCAGCACATCGGCCTGCAAGCGCCCGGTCAAGGCGGGTGCCGCCGGCGGGCGCAGCACACTGGCCTCGTAATAGCTGCGCTGGTTGAGCTGGGTGTCCGATTGCAACAGCGACATGTTCACCTCGCTTGCGCGCACAAATAGGTCCACACGGCGGTGGCCGCCGCGTTGCTGGTCAGCTCGGCGTGGTCGTAAGCGGGGGCCACTTCCACACAGTCCATGCCCACCCAGTTCAGGTCGGCCAAGTCTTCGAGCAGGGTCAGCAATTGCGAGCTGCTCAAGCCCCCCGGCTCGGGTGTGCCGGTGCCAGGCGCAAAGGCCGGGTCCAGGCAATCGATATCCAATGTCAGGTACACCGGCATGCCACCCAAGCGCTCACGAATCGCCTGCACCACCGGCGCCAAGCCCGGACCGTCCAAGCCGCGCAAAGCCCGCGCAGTGAAGATCTGCCCGCCTTGGTCGGCCACGTATTCACGCGCCTCGCGCACACCGGCCGAGCGAATGCCCACCTGCACCGTGTGCGCCGGGCTCACCAGCCCTTCTTGAATGGCCTCATAGGTCCAGGTGCCATGGCCTGAAGGTTCACCAAAGTGATCGGTCCAGGTGTCGCAATGCGCGTCAAAGTGCACCAGCGCCAAGGGCTGCCCGTGGTGCCGGCGCGCCGCGCGCAGCAGCGCCAGCGTGACCGAATGGTCCCCACCCAAAAACACGCAGTGGTGCCGCTGCATCAGCGCCAGCGCTTGGCGCTCAATGTGCTCACGCACCTCGGCCAGCGGCGACGCATTGGGCAAACGCATATCAAAAGCATCTCCCAGCTGGCCCAGCGGGGTGGTGTTGAAGTGCGGGTGCGTGCCGTCGCACAGCATCAGGCTGGCGGCGCGGATGGCCGACGGCCCAAAGCGGGCACCGGGGCGGTTGGTCACCGCGCCGTCGTAGGGCACACCCACCACCGCCAAGCGCTGGTCGCTCAAGGGTGGGCAAGCCAAAAACGTGGTGCCGTGGTTGGCGTAGGCAAATTCTCCAAGGGCCATGGTGCGTGCGGGTGGGTGTTGAATTGGCCGCCACCATAGCGCTTTTTGGGCCGCCGCGCAGTGCCAATTGCGCGCGGCGCCAGGGCCTCACTGGCCCTGCAGGCCACGCAGGTGCGCCGGCCGCCAGCGCATCAGCCACAGCGCGTTGGCCAGCACACTCACCGAACTCAGCGCCATGGCCGCCCCCGCCACCACCGGGTTCAGGTAGCCCAGCGCCGCCAGCGGAATGCCCGCCACGTTGTAGGCAAAAGCCCAAAACAGGTTTTGCCGAATCTTGCCCACGGTGCGCCGCGCAATGTCCAGCGCCGCGCCCACCAACCGCACATCACCCCGCATCAGGGTGATGCCCGCCGCCTGCATCGCCACATCGGCCCCACCGTGGGCGCCGGTGTTGGCCATGGCCATGCCCACATCGGCCGCTGCCAGCGCTGGCGCGTCGTTGATCCCGTCGCCCACCATAGCCACCGCACCGTGCGCGCGCAGGGCCTGCACGGCCGCCACCTTGTCGGCCGGCATCACATTGGCCAGCACCTCGGTGTCGGCGTTCAGGCCCAAGCGGGCGGCCATGGCGCGCGCAGCGGCCACGTTGTCGCCCGACACCATGCGCAACGCCAAGGCTTGCGCGCGCAGCGCTTGCAGGGCTTGGGCGCTCTCGGGCTTGGCTTCGTCGCCAAACGCCATGGCCGCCAACGGCTGCGGCGCTGCCCCGTCGCGGCACAGCGCCAGCACCGACACCGTGGCCTCGGCTGGCACACCGTGCACCAGCTCGGCCAAGGCGGCGGCGTCCACACCCAGTTGTGCCATCCAGCGCGCGCTGCCCAGCACCAGGGCCTGGCCCTGCACCGTGCCTTGCACGCCCAAACCTGGCACCGCTTGCACATCGCTTGCCTGCAGCGCAGCACTGCTCGGCGGCACCGCTTGCAACACGGCCAGCGCCAGCGGGTGGGTGCTTTGCGCTTGCAGCGCGGCCGCTGTGCGCAAGGCCTGCTGGGGGTCCACACCCGGTGCCGCCTGCACCGCCAACACGCGCGGCTCACCGCGCGTCAGCGTGCCGGTTTTGTCAAAGGCCACCACCGCCACCTTGGCCGCGCCTTCCAGCGCCTGCGGGTCGCGAATCAAAATGCCGTGTTTGGCCGCCACGCCCGTACCGGCCATGATGGCCGCAGGCGTGGCCAGGCCCAGCGCACACGGACAGGCAATCACCAGCACCGCCACCGCGTGCAGCACCGCTTCCTCCAGCGGCGCGCCCACCCACCAAAACCACGCCACAAAGGTGATCACCGCAATCGCCACCACCGTGGGCACAAACACCGCCGCCACCTTGTCAACCAGCTGTTGCAGCGGCGGCTTGGTGGCTTGGGCGTTTTCCACCAGCGCAATGATGTGGGCCAACACACTGCGCGCCCCAGTGGCGCGCACCAGCAGCTGCAGCGTGCCTTCGCCGTTGATCGAGCCACCCGTCACCGTGTCGCCTTCCCCTTTGGGCACCGGCAGCGGTTCACCGGTCAGCATCGACTCGTTCACCTGCGAGGCGCCCTTCACCACCTCGCCATCGGCCGGTATGCGCTGGCCGGGCAGCACCCGCACCACATCGCCGGGCAGCAGCTCGTCCACCGGCACCTCGCGGCCTTCGGTGTGGCGCACACCATCGGGCATCAGCCAAGCGGTGTCGGGCCGCAGCGCGTGCAGCGCCGCAATCGCGTCGGTGGTTTTGCGCTTGGCACGCGACTCCAGCCACTTGCCCAGCAGCACCAAGGTGATCACCACCGCCGAGCCTTCGTAATACAGGTGCACCATCTCACCCGGCTCGGCGCGCCACCACAACCAGGTCGACAAAGCCCAGCC
>JACCDG010203687.1_pt1 | contig 20810 bp, 19 predicted proteins | sample 7442471 | NCBI WGS metagenome assembly JACCDG01 (sample SAMN15323444, study PRJNA562643) | freshwater metagenome | isolation source: river surface water | place: USA:Blue River Watershed | collected 2017-08-17 | reverse complement strand
TTCCTGCAGCTCCACCACCTCTACCATCATATCCGTTTAATTGATTTGGTAAACCATCAGGTCCAGAACCAGATTGTGCACTACCACCACCACCTATACCTGCAGCTCCTGGGTTTGTAGGTAAATCAGGATTTCCTGTTCCTCCTCCACCACCACCATACCATAATCCATTTACCCAAACACTACCACTACCACCATCACCGTTCTGTCCTTCAACACCACTATTACCATTTTTAGATGAACCAGCTCCACCACCATTAGTTCCTCCAGGTCCACTTAGACCATTTGAAAAATTATTTGGAAGTCCTGAATTACCACCATAATTTCCACCACCAGCTCCAAAGAATCCTAATGTAGAAGATGATATTGAAGATGATTGTCCATTATTAGTACCAGAGCCACCTAATCCAACAGAATTTACTAATGTTGTTCTATATGGAATTGTTAATGAGCCAGAGATAACACCACCAGCTGAACCACCCGTTCTAGCAGCATTTCCAGTTCCACCACCAACTACTAAGTATTCTACTTGTAAATCTGGAGGAGCAGGACAAGAAATAGTTACACTTTGAGTATATGCAAATACACCTAAATTACTTAATGTTACTAAATAAGATGAATTTGATAAATCACCTACAACAGCAGATGTAATTGCGGTTGATTGTGTTATAAATACTGATGCGCTTAAATCGTATATACTATAATTGTATTCAGGTCCTCTACCACCAGTAATACCAGACATACTAATAAAGCCAGTATCTTCATAGTTTACGCAACCACTAATTATACTTGCTGAAACATTTGGCAAAGAACCTCTTTGAATACCTATAATGTTTCCTTCAATAGTTTGTTGTTGATTGGTATTTCTTAAATACAACATAATATTTTATTTTATCTTAATCCTATAATGCTTCCTGCAGTCGAAGATGCAGATACAGCTGTGAATATGCCTGGGATAAATCCTGAAGCAGATACAAATGTTAATACTGAACCATCAATTGTTTTAGCAGTTAAATTACCTACTAAGCCAACATACAATCCACCATAAACAGATGTAGAATTAGTAAAAGCACTACCTGTTGTTAGTGTTACTGCTTCACCGCCAGAAAATTGTCCGTTTTCAACGATACCACCTTGATTAAAAATTTTGCTCATGTCTTTTTATTTTAAATTGTTTTTATTTTACTCTAAATGTCTGTCCGTTGAACCTACATTTTGTTACTGTGTTATAATCTATTGTTCTCCACGTTCCATCTGCTAAATTAATACATTGTAAGTTTACCATACCCTGTGCTGCTTTAGTTGCAGAACCACCGGCACTTCCACCTACATATGCTGCTGAATCCCAATATGCGAAGTAATATCTATTATTACCTTCTTCAGTTCTCCAACCTATTCTGATTGGATTATCTATTGTAGATTCTCTTAGCATTAATTCGAAAGTTCTAAATGAAATTTCGCTTAATGCAAAGTTCACTAACTTATCATATGCCAAATTACTTGTCATCTTTCTTCTTCTTTATTTTAGCTGCTTCGCCAGGATAAGTAGATGTGATTGATGGTTGTGCTTCTAATTCTTCTATGTGATACAAATATTCACTATCTTCAGTATGAGTTGCACCTGTCATCAATCTACCACTCGCATCTTTATGAGTTGGTCCTTCGTATAGTTTACCATCAGCAGTGTAATGTGGTACACCTTCTTTGGCTTCTACTAATTCACCTAACTCTCTTAATTTATTTCTACTCCAACTTAATCCTGCTTTACCACCCCATAATAGATAACTGATATAACCACAATCAGATGTAGAATCAGCATTATCATAATATGTTTCAGCTCTACTCAAATAGGAATGCATTCTTTTGATGGTTTCAATTGAAATGGGTTCACCATTTGCTAATTGCTGCGCTCTTACTTTGCCCGTTTGGGTTGCACATTTATTACCATTCTTCTCATTTAATTCTATTCCTCTTTTCGCATTATTACGGATTCCATCACCATAATCAGAATAGGATTCCATTTCTATTCTCTGCTTTGATTTAAAACGCTTATCCTTTCGTATAATCGCTTTAATTTGTCCAAGCAATACATTCGCCTCATTTTCGGTTAAATCCTCTATATGCTTCTCTAAATCGATTTCCTGTGATGCGTGTACTAAGGAGTGGCCAAATAAACCTTCTATCGAAAATCCTTGTACTTTGCCTGTTTTCACATAATCATTCCACAATTTATCATCGGTAATCTTAAACATACCAACCCAACTACCTTCAGGTAAACTCATACCATAGTTGTTTGATTTATCTAATTTACCATCTTTTATCCAACTTTGAACTAAGTGTACACCTTTTATTTTTCTATCACCATGCTCTAAAGTTGCTGAATCATTATACTTCTTCATCAAATAGTTTTCAGCTAATTTCTTAACTGTATCCTTTGTGAAAAATACGTGATATGGATTACCTTCACCATCTACTCTTAAAATACGCTTATCTGGCACTAAGATAGGACCAATTAACATTCTTTGTTCGTTATCTACTTTTGCAAAACGAACTTCTTCTTTATTAAAGTACATAAATGGCTCTTCTATGGCAGGAGATTCTACTAATGAGATTGCAAATACCTCATCAGTTTCCATATCTTCTATTACCAATTCATATAATTTCATATCTTTATAACATTCAAAAATTTAAAAATGATTAACCACCGGCAAAGGTTGCTGCTCTGCTCGTTCTTCTATCTAATGCTTGCTGTGATGATACATCTCCACTCACTACATAAGCTCTTATTGGTGCTTGAGAAGCGGCAATAGTTTGTCCTATTTGTTGTGTTGGATTCATACCACCTTGCGTTTGTATTTGTGGTGCTGCTGCTCCTTGCACTTTTGGTAATGGTGGTGGTGCTGATGATGCTGCTGCGCCTCCACCTGCTCCGCCAGTAACACCCGCTTGAGAAGCTGCTTGGTTAATTTGTTGTATAGATTTAACTGCTCCTGCAATTGTAGATGCGATACTCAATGCTGCAGATACGGTATTGATTGCTACCCACGGCATACCAAACGTTAATGGTGATGCTGCTACTGATTTAGCATTTGCTATTGCAGTATTTGCTATAATCTGTCCAATAGATGCTGCCTGTGATATTACGATACCTGCTATTGCTAATGCTTTATTCTTTCCTGCTACTTGTCCTAATACGTTTCCGAATTGTTCAAATAGACCTAAATAAGCCATATTGATTTCGTGCTTAGCTTGAGCTGCTGCTTTTTCAGTTGCAATCTCTTGGTTTGTTATATCCCTTCTAGCATCAGCATACTTCTGTCTGATTTCAGTTTTCTGAAATTCAGTAAGTTCCGTATTAGCCAATTCAGTTGCCTCTTGCTCAGCAAGTATTGTTCTTTGTTCACCTAAACGTGCTAAATCTTGTTCAAAATCAAATTCTATCTTTTGGTTTTCAGCATCTAGCGCATCAAACTTAGATTGTAAATTAGATAAAATAATACCTCTTTCTTCTTCAGCACTTTCTTTCTTCTTTTCGTTTTTGTAGTTTTCTAAGTCAATTAATGCAGAAACATAATCTTTATTCTTTTGTAATGCGTCAGCACTTGCTATATCTAAATTAGCCTGATATGTTTGTTGTACTAATTGAGAATCAGTATTGAATTTATTTTTTAATTGTAATGAACTTGCTTCAAATTGCTCTTGCGTAATCAATTGTTTATCTAATGATTCTTGCAATTTAGATTGTTCATTTTGTAATCCGATTTGTAGATTAGCTAAATCGGTTATTCTTTTAGTATTTAACGTATCTTCTTCTTTTTTAAGAGATTCATTATTTAATAATTCTGTTTTGATGATATTATTCTTACGAATATCAAATACCTTTTGCTGATATTCAGATTCATTTATTTCACCCTTTGCTAATCTTAAATTTAAATTTTGTTCTTCTAATGCTAGCGATTCAGCATATTCTGTTTTCTTTTTCTCTATATTTTCTTTAGCGTATTTATCTCTAATCGCTGTATTTTCTTTTTCTCTTGCTTCTTCAATTACCTTTGTATCAGCACCATATTTTACTGCTTGAGCTTTTAATTCATCATACTTTATTCTTACTTGCTCAAACTCTCTTGCTTCTTCACCTAAAGTAGCAAGACGTGCTTCTTCTAATCCCTTTTTAAGTTCTTCTAAATCTCTTTTAATATCAGCCTGTTTAGCATCAGATGCTGCTTTTCTCTTTCCTGCTAATTCTTTATTCTTAGATTCTTCTTCTTTTAGTTCTTCTGCTTTAGCATTATAGCCTGTTTCTAAATAAGAAGCATAAGCATCTTTTGTAGCCTGTTGTCTTTTATCTAAATTATCCTGAAGTTTCTTAAATGTTTCAGCATCTACTTTTCCTATATTCTTATTATAAGTTTCTACTGCCTCTACTTCAGCCGCATATGCAGCTTGATAATCTGCGTATGATTGGTCAATATTATATTTACGGATTTCAGCTTCAGATTTACCCTGTGCTTTCATTTGAGCAAGTGTAACCTTTCTTCTATTCTCTGCTGATTTAGAGTTTAAATCTAATAATCTTTGTTGTGATTCTAATGCAGAATTTGTTGCATCAACTGCTCTTTGTAATTCTCTTTCTCCTGTTGCGGTAGCGTATAGTTCTTTTGATAACTCTATCAATGCAGTTACTGCAGCACCGATAGCAACAACGATAGCACCAACACCTGTAGCGGTTAATGCTGCTGCAAATGCAGTAGCACCTGCTGCTGCCGTTCCTTCTGCTACACCAATAGCAACAAATGATTTGGCTAAGAATCCATTTATTACGGTATATACTTTTGTGATACCTGTTAATTCACCAATACCTTTTGCAGTATCAACAATATCATTACCTAACTCTACAAATGAAGCCTGAATATTAGATATTTTAATTCCGCTAAATTGTTTTAGAGTTTGTATAGTACCACCTAACTGTCCACCAATAGCACCAATAGGACCTGGCAATTGTCCTAATATATCAGCAAAGTTACCAGCACCTGCTCTAGCACCTACTAAAGAATCGTTTACATCATCAATTTGTCTTTGTAATGCAAGAAACTCTTGAGAACCTGCGGCAGTTTCTTTTAACTGCTTCTTTAATGCTCGAAGCTGTGCTAATGATGGTTCTACATCGGTTTGAACATCGACCTGTACCTTTATCTTTTTGTCTGCCATTTGGTTTTTATTTTATTCCATACAACTTTCCAAGTTATTGGTTCTCTTTTATTTTTAGAGTGTCTTTTAATTTTGTTAAAAGTATCTTTCCAACTATTTGGAAGTGCGTACTTTCCTTTTGCTATATCTATATTTTCACTCACACCATAAAATTCATTGGTGTTAAGTAAATCTATTATGTTGTTTACCATATCTTAATAACAATTTATTTTTATACTATGATTGACACTTTACACATCATTCCATTGTCTATTAGCCATATCCCATTCCTTAGAATATTCTATCCAAGTTTTATTAACATATGGTACAAACGGCCAGTTTACAGAGCCAGTTACATAATATGAAGCCCCACCTTGAACATAGAATGCTGTTGATAACGTTTCTTCCACAGATGATGAAACTGCTATTGTTGTTCCACCATTTACATTTATACTCATTGTTACTGAACCACCTTCAGGGAATGGATTTATATCCAATGCTACGCTTGCTATATGTGATTGAGACATAAATAAGCTACCCGTTTCGGTTATAGAAGATGATACTACAAGCGCACCATTATCATAAATTCTGAATGATGAAGTTAAATCAGTATCAATAATATTTGACCAAGCAATAGAAGAAGTAGTTGGTGCAGGAGGTGGTTGTGGAGGATTTGGTCCATCCAATGCTCCTGCAATAATAGGGCCTAATAATTGCAATTGACATTCACCGGTTTTTAGTGAATAATCATTAATTGCTCTTAGGTGATAATAGTTTCCTCTAAAGTTTACAATATCATTTAATTCCATTTTTACATAATCAGCAAGAGGAATAATTGCAGAGCAATTAAGTAATCTCGTTTTTGGATTATATAAAAGGGATATATAAGTTTCCCAATAATTTGTATAAAGTGAGCCTGAAGGGATTATACCATATGATGCTTGCTCATTATTAAATAAAAGAGAAAGTGAATCTTCCGTTGGAAAACTACCACTTACTACATTATAGTTGTCAAAATAAGGAAATGCAAATTGTTCTCTAGTAGCACCTGATTGTGATATAGAACCACTTTCTAACCACCAACTTTCACATTCTACCATTCCATTATAATATAATAGACGTGGCAATACTCTTGCAGGTTTATACTCTGCATTACTAATGTATGTTGGTATGTATATAGGAATTACTTGACTCATATTATGGACAATTATAGAATGAACTTATATTACCATTATAATCAATTAATGATGAATATTTGCTGTAATAATATGGATAACCCCACTTCCAATAGCTATAATATCCATTAAATGGAATTGTAAGAGATGAATCTAAATAAAGAGTTGTTACAGAAGATGGATTACTTTCAGCTGCATAAACAATTGTTGGATAGTAGTATGTATTACTACAAGCCGCATAATCACTACCATACCCCACATTACCAATTATGTATGTATAAGATGTAACAGGAGGTGTAATACCTGCTACAGAACCTGATAAGCCTGTACCTGCAATCTTAATTAATGGGTCTGAAGCAAAAGTTGTTTTTACTTCAAACTTACCTTGTGAGAAAAAGTTTTGAGTATCCGTATAATATGTTTTACCATATTCTCTATTAGCTTCCTTACTGAATTGCTGAGAAATATAATCTTGGTCTAATGTATCACCAAAGGTTAATTCATTTACAGCAAGGTTGTTAGCTGGAATTACTTCTATTTTTTCATCTAAGTTTATATATTTGTTAAAATCTTTAACTTCACCTCTTTTATACCAATTATTAAACGTTTCAATTATAAACTGATTTGTTTTAGTTTTATCAGGATATATTACTAAGTTAAACTTTTTTTGTAATCCAACAATAAAATCAATTTGCTTAATTCCATTTGTACCATACGGCATATTAGATGGAATATCCATAACTCTACCATCAGCTGCCTGATTTACTTGCGTTATTTGCAAAAATGATTTTGTAGTACCATCCGGGTCTAATGTTACCAAAGGTAAAGGAGCAGATGGTGAATTAGGACTTTGTCTTATTTGAAAATAATAATTACCAACAGGTATACCATACAATTTGAATTGTTGTTCTAATTGATATGTAGTATTGATACCACCTGTTCTACTATTTTGTAATTGGTCAAAGAATAAAATATATGATTGCAAAGCAGTTGTAGAGTATGGTGTAAAACTACCCGTTTCTACCATTCTCAATTGCCAAGTTGCATTTGAACTAAATGTGCCTGGCATATTGTTAACCGAGCAACTAACATTTACATTTATATTTAATATACCTTCTAAGTTTGTTACTTTATCTACTCTATATGCGTTATTATTATAGAATCCTTGTGGGTCTGATAAAACGTTAATCCATGGTAGTGTAGTCCAGCTACCACTTACTAATGAAACATCAGTCATATTACTACCACTAATAGCACCTACTTTTATTTTACCATAAGTTTCCAAATCAATACCTTCAAATTCAGGGTATTTTAAGGAATGGTTACAAATCATATATACATCATCTAATGTACCACTTTGAATAAATGATGAAGAATATGTATATCCCGCCTCTTCAAAGATTGCATCTAATACTGCTTTTACTCTTATAGAAGGTTTAAAGTTTTGTACAGTCAAAGCACCATCTTGGTCATTCATTCCGAATGTTTGTAAATCACCTGATGCGTATTGATAACCTGTACCATAATCAGCAAGTGGATAAACTATATCTCCATTGAATAGGTTACCATTCCAACTTGCCGAAATATTATCGTAAGATGCTGTATGATTATATTTTGTTAAAGAAGTTAAATTTGTTAAGTAATCTCTACTAATATCTCTACCAAAAGATGATAGAGTACCATATATTGTTACTTCATATGAATCAATAAATTTATTTGCTAACACATTTACCTTATTCAATTGTAGATATCCATTTGATAAATAAACTGAATCAAAATCAAAGTATGCTGGAACTTTTACGTTTGTAGCAAAAAGAAATGGCGAATCAATACTGATATCGTACACATGCTCAAAAAAAGCATTATTTACTTTTGTGCCAGGCAAAGTAATCTGTCTTGTAAAATCAGATGGTAGTACACCAATATCAAATAGCCCTGTAACATTATTTGATAATTGGATATCTTCATCTTCAAACAAGTCTAATTGTTGTCCGTTAGCAATTAATCGGAAAGTAAATGCTTGTGTTGAAATTATACCCATTACATAATAAGTTTATATGGTTGACCTAAGTTGAAATCAAATTGGTATTGAATCAACTTATCTACAACTCCTGTCTTAAATGTTATATTTTGAGTAGCAATAGTTAAAGGTCTAACCAACTCATTAGCTTCATCATATACCCAATATATCTCTTCAGCTACCAGAAGTTGTTTAAGTATATCATTATATGCTTCTGGAATCCAAAATGTGTTTACCATTAAACTTTGCTTTGAGTCAACAATATAATTTTGAACTGCTGTATCATAATTCTGATATGATAAAGTAGAGGATTCCCAACTTCCTAATTGTGGTTGGTAGGTTTTTCTTTCAGTTTCAAATGATTGTTTACTAACCATATAAAAGTTCATATAATCAAATTGTCCAAATCTATTTTTCCATTTGATACGAACATTAGGATATTTTTGCTCACATACTACCTCATAGTTGATAGGCGTCCCTAAAGCGGTTGAGCCAGAGAATGCTTGGACAAAATATGAAGAGATGCTTCCTGACAAAGGAAACCCGGTTTCTGAAGGTCCTATTGGATATTGTGCAATTTGCCCTTGAGTAGAAGTTGCGCCTGCAACGTTATAATATCCAACCGAACCATCTGATGATGTATATTTTACTCTTGTAGGAATAGATGTTCCTGCATCACCAACATATACGCCGGCTGTACCATAGTTTGTTAAAAATACAGATTGTGAAACTGGTCCATTAGTCATTAGTGGCCAATGAACGGACTTGTTATAAACTTCTTGTCCGATTGGTTCTTGGAATACGCCGTAACCATCTAATGCTTTATAAGTTTGTGATTTTACGTGTGAACCAGTTGCGTATGTTGAGCCTGAAAGATATTGCCCATAAAAATCTACTGCAAAATATGTTACATTTGAAGTATTTGCTATTGCAAAATCAGTAAGAGTTGAATTTATAATTCTATTTAAATCAAATATACCAGCATCAACTGTATTTGGAAATTTAAGAATAGTATAATCAGCAACAGATGCAGAACCTGTTGGGTCACCTTGCCAATAAAATAACTCACCTACATATTGAAATGAAGCTGATGTAATTATTGAACCTGTATCTTGTACCGAAAATATAATCGGAGATTGTGCTAAAGATACTAATGCTGGATTTTGTAATATAGTTAAAGCCATTAATAAATTCTTTTTTATTAATAACCTACTTTTTTACAAAAGTATTGAACGCCTGTCTATGAATCTAAATCATCAATCGCATTTGATATCTGCTCTACAACTTGTTTACCAATCTCATCCATATAGTCCTGAATAAGAGAATCTATGATTGGAGAGTTGATTGCTTTATCAGCAAAGTTAATTGATTCGGGTACATTCTTTGTTTTACCATTACGGACTGTTTTAGATACAGTCGGGTCATTCCAAAACATACCATACTCTGCGCCAGGTGGTGCGTAATCTAATTCGAAACTAAAAGATTTTGTAGTTTTATTTTCTGTTAAAATATCAGATGGCTTATTATACCTAGCTAACTTTCTTTTTAAGTTTCCCGTTTTTTTAGGTGCTTTAGCAACTGCTAATCCACCTATTTGTTTTGCTATATCTTTTAGAGTTGGCATATTAAGTTCCTTTTCCGTTTGTCATGATTGGGTTTGCTGCTCCAATCGAACTAAATGTATTATTATTTGGGTTATTCATTATATTATAATACACCAATCTACCACTATTATTTGAACCTGGCATTGCTACCAACCTACCATCTGATAATGAAAATAATTCCTGAAATCCTCTATCACCGGAAGATGGTCTTTGAACTACATATTGTGTTTGGTATCCTAATTCAGTAGTTGTATTAAATCCCCATATTCCATTATCACCTGTTGCTGCAGATTTTATACCCATTGGGTGTCCGTTTTGTGCTATACATACTCCTGTTTGGTATCCAAATCCTGCGCTTCCGATTGTTTTAATATTTTTATTTACAGGATTAATGATATGGCAAGTTCCATTAACTCCTAATTCCGGAACTAATACATTTCCATTAGGTAGATTTGTAGTACCATACCCAGTATTTCCAGTGAAAGATGCAAAATTACTTCCTGTATCGGTTAGTGGATTATACTCATATATTGAATTAGCTCCACCTCCTGATTCTTTTAGAAAGTATATAGTTCCAACTGAAGTTAAAACTGCACCCCAATATCCACTACCACCAACACCTATTGTATTAGCTGATGTAGTAGAAGTATTATTAACTAAATCAAATATTGCAACTTTTGTTGAAGTACCAACACTATTTAATGGTAATCCATAAGCTTTTCCACCATATGCAACTACTGCAGCATATTCTACTCCACTATTTGCAGGAACTGATATAGAAGATGATACTGATAAATTATCACAACTTATTTTTACAAATTCGTTAGTACCACATAATACCCAACTATTAGTTACATTATCCCATACAACATTTCTAATATTACCAAGAGAAACGGCAGACTTCGTACCATGCGTGGTCATAGTATCAGTATTAACATCCCATTTATAAAGAGTTCCAGCACCTTCAGCTATTCCTAATATTTGATTATTAGGCCCCATACCCCATCTCATAACATCACTAATAACAGTTGTAAATGATTGTGTAGTATATGTTGATGATGTAGCATAGTTACTATATGCTTGGAATGCATCAAAACTCTCCGGAAGGAAATCCAAAGTAGAAAGTGATGAACTCTCAGGAAATGCTATATTATCTACTGCTACTGGTACGAACATACTATGATAAGTTTTTAATTTGTGCTGCTAATATTTGTGTTGTATCGAATGTAACAAATGATACTAAATCCTGTGATGCAGTTATAGCAGTTGGTGTGTAATCAAATCCACCTGCGAATTTAAATGCTGATGAGAATGTTAAACTACCAGATGCAGCTGCACTACCACTATCAGTTTTAACTAATAAGTTTATAGTTTGACCTGCCTTAATATTTGTTGCAGTTAAGTGTGTAATACTTCCCGATACTAATTGTAAAGTAAAGAAATTACCATTATTAAAATCCATAGAAGCAGTATTAGAACTGATTGTTAATGGATTTACCAATCCACTAATACTTCCAGTCACACCTAAGCTACCTGTAATTTGAGCACTACCTGTATAAGGGAATGCTGCGCCGCCGCCGCCACCACCGAATGATGAAGTTGCTACAGTTGTAGTTAATCCACTTGCATCACCTACCCAAACATATCCTTGCTGTAATGATGCAGTAAGCGAGCCTGTGATAGTTAAGTTTCCGTTTAATGATGATGCTCCACTTACGTTTAATGTACCTTCTACAAATGTGTTAGAGCCTGAATCAATTAAGAAACCAGTCTTTGAAACTGAAGGAGTACCTGTACCAACTGCAAAAATAGTTTCAGCTGATTTTGCTTTATTTCCTAATTGGTCATTAAATCTACCAACGAATACCGAGCCAATAGATTGTGATACAGATGTACTATATCTTGCAGAACTACCTGTTACACTTAATCCATGTCCGATTATACCTGTACCTTGTAAATGAGATAAATCACCATTTAGGTTTAATGATGCAGATAAAGCAATACCTGCAATTAAATTACCATCAGCTATTCTAGCTACAGTTGTTGCTGTATTTGAACCTGATGCGTATATATTATGATTTACTCCGAATACTGCGTTTCTTTGAAATGATAAAGTATTTGCGGTAGCACCACTATTAAAGTAAGAGTTATTAATTGTAAGTACACCCTGTATTGTACTACCAGCTACTGAAACCGATGAACTATCTGCATTTACTGTCAATGCACCTCCAATGAAATTATTTGATAAGTTCATTGAAGATGATAATGTAGTCTTATATGCAGCCAATGTTATAGTACCATTATTATAAACACCACTCATATTGAAACCAGCTGATGCTGATACGAATGGTGCTGCAGCAGTACCAAAACTTACATTACCTGTTCCAATAAATGCGTTATTAGTAATAGTATATGCTGATGAACTTAAAGGAGTTCTCATAAATAAACCACCTGAACCACCAAAGTAGTTATTAGTAAATGTTGGTGAAAATGCGTATGATGATGTTATTTGTGGTATAGCAGTTGCTGATAACATAATGTTACCACTACCACCAATATATCTTGTAAAAGTTGCAGAAGGTGCTGAGTTCGGAACAAATAAGTTTGCACTACCAGATACAATTGTAGATTGTGCATTCGTATTTGTTTTAAATATTAAGTTTGTATTAGCATTTATTTGCGATGAACTTATAAATGATAATCCTGCGTATGTAGGAGTTACAGTAGAGTTAGATAATACTAAACTACCGCTTCTAGCTAATAAGTAAACTTCACCTTGTCCAGTACCTACTACATCGTTAATAGTTTCAACACCAATAAAGTTGTTTGAGCCTGTTGTTGCGAAGTAAGAGTTAGAAACAAATTGAGATGCAGTAAATGCATTCAATGAAGTTAAATCAGCTCCACCACCACCGCTAAATGATGATGTTGCTACAGTCGTTGTTCTACCACTAGCATCACCTACCCAAACATATCCTTGAGTTAAAGGTGCATCAAATGTTGAACTTATTTTTAAACTACCTGTAATATCTACATTAGTATTTATTCCAGAGTTAACTGAAATAGGTGTACTGAATGTTACACCGCCAACACTACTTTGGAATTGAACAGGGTTATTTTGGAATGTTGTACTTGCTCCTGAAGAACCAGCTAAAGTAAATGTTTTAGTATTACTTGCACCATCTCTACTAAATGCAATATCTCCAACATCAGGTACCAATTGAATATTGTAATAATTAGAAGAGCCTGTAAGGAAACGTATATTACTTCCATCACCTATTTCCAATGCAGTTGCACTACCACCTACTCTAAATCCGTTAGATGCAGATACATATCCGCTTACAACTTGATTTCCGATAAATGTATTACTTCCGGTTGTTGCTAATCCTAATCCACTTATACTCCAATTTTCCCATTGTCCACTTGCACTATCATATGCAAGAATATCTTTATTTGCTAAACTGCCTGTGTTGATATCAACATCATGTAATTCCGTTAATTCATAGCCGTTTTGAATTAAAACGTAAATAGAGCCATTGTTTTGTTGTGCTCTTAATACCTGTCCTAAACGAACTTCGTGATAAGGTGCTGGTGGTTTAACCCTTGTATATTGACCAGAGCCTGAAAGATAAACTAAATCTCCTGCTGCATATCCTAATGCTGGGTCAGTATCCACTGCAAGAAGTGTTCCTTGTGTCATTACTCTACCAAAACTATCATTTGGAATATTTGCTACAACAAATCCTAATGTATTTGCTGAATTATTATCATCTTCCCAACTTGCAGTTCCGATTAAAGGATTATCGCCAGTTGCACCAATGATTCTTACAACAGTACCTTTATTGATTTGCGCACCTGTTGTATTCTTTACATCAACTACAATATCTTTAGCGCTGATTGCCAACGAAGCAGTTTCTGCATAAGATGCAGATACAAAACTACCAGTCGCTATTGTAATTGTAAATTGAGATGCATCACCTTTAGTAAATGTTATGTTTGCTCCTGCTGCAGATGCGGTTATTAATGAACTTGCAGTTACAGAAGATGAAACAAATCCTAATGCGGTAATTTGTGCACTACCTGATATTGTTCCTGCTGGTACACTTCCACCTCCACCAAATGAAGATGTAGGAGCAGTTGTTGTTTTACCACTACTATTTCCAACCCACACATATCCATTTTGTAAAGAAGCAGTGAAAGAGCCTGAAATGGACAAATCACCTGTGGTATTTACTGAAACACCAATAGGATTACCATACCCATCTTCCAATCCAATTAGATTAGCACTAGCAGTATTATCAGTCGCTAAATGTATTAGTGATTGAAAACTTCTTGATACATAAAGGTTACTTAAATTACCCATATTTTATTTATTTTTTATATGTTTATCTATTTCAAATTATTACGCTAAATCAAAAAGACAACGATTTTTGTCATTATGAGTAGTTAGTGTAAATGTTGCTACCCATCCAGCTAATCCATTATTATATTCATCTGCAAAAGCAACACAACTAATATCACCATTTATATCAAATCCTTGCACTCCTCTTTGTGTATATGAAGTTAAATCATTAATAATTGATAAGGTATTAGCATGAATATCCACGGTATCATCAACTCCAAAGAACGGAAGTGTTTGAGCGTTTGTAGCACCTGTTGATTCATTGTTTTTATTTTTAACTTTATCAGCAATAATTAATTGCATAGTAAAATCGGTAGTACTCGTACCAATAGTTGATTCAGTAATCATAACATTACCTAAAGGATACGCTGGAAATTGTTCCATATCCAAATTAGATATATCACCCTGCGATACAGTTGATATCGATGGATGATTACTCATAATTGTTTTAAAGTAATTCAAAACATTATAGTATAGTGTATAATTTGTACCTGTATTATGAATTATTGCTGCCATAATTTATTATAATTGAATCCCACCAAAATATTGATTTGTTTGGTCTGGATAAATTTGTGTTTGGTTTCCAACACTTTCTAAGTATTGAGGAATGTTTTGAGAATATGCTATTAAATAATTTTGTAATCTCAACGCATAGTAGTCAGCATTCGTTTGTGCTATTTGTTTAAGGTAATCTATCTCACCTTTAGATGGAGCTTCGCCTTGCTCACTCTTTTGCTTCACAGCCCCATTAGATTTGAATTGTACTGAACTGAATGGAATGTATTCTACACAAGCATACCAAATCAGAGAGTTCTTTACATAATCATCTAATAAGTCCTGATAATAAGAACTTAAACTGCTTACAGTTCCTGCTACGATTTGTGCTTGTAAATAATCGAAAAGTACAGTACCTAATAAGTTTTTCAAATACTTATCCTGCGCTGTTCTTACAAATGGTAATAAAGCATCAGCATCAATTGCACCCTGTAATGGTGTATTTTTGATGATATCGTTTCTTGTTATAAATAGTGCGTAAGCCATATGGTTTATTAATTATATTCTTTTGAAAAAAATGCTGATTTAGTTCCTACTCTTCTGATAAAATCAATATCACTCATTTCCTCACTTCTGCCAGGTATTGGTTCTAATGGTGTTTCATCAGCGGTATCTTCAGTTGTAGCTGGATTCTCCATTGAATCATTTACATCTTCTTCAACTTGCTCAATACTTTTACCTGTTTCTTCTGCAGTAGTTGATAGGATAACTAACGGAGTTAATTGTTCAAAGTATAAATCAGCTTCAGGATATCCACCTTGTGCTAAAGCATAATCTAATGTATTTAAGATTATGTTTTGGAATGGAGATATTGTCATTGTTTGCATAATTGAGAATGCTGTTTTCATCTCCTCTGATTGTGAACTAAATCCGTTATTTTGTGTTCTGATACCAAATAAAAGTGGTGATGTTACTCTATGAGCAACTAAGATTCTATCTTGCGTATATTCCGCAACATAGTCATACTTCTCGTGTAAATTTGGTATATCAATTGTATCAATAGTTGGTTTGGTTGCTGGGTCATCGTTAAATGATAACATAAAACGGCCAGCATTGTCTGTGCCTGTAAATTTAGCCTGTACCAAATCCTCAATAGTTTGTCTTTCTTCTGGTGCGGGTACTCCATTGTTAAAATTTAACATAACCGCCGGTAAGAATCCGTTTGTAATATTGTTAAAGTGTAGATTACTTATCTCACCTTCGGATACTGATAATTGTAAAGCAGATACCCAATCAGGCAAAGAATAATAATATAGACCAGGACAATAATGTTTGATATAAAGGATTTCCATCTTTTCTTCAGATGTTCCAAAAGCAGGAATCTTCTTTTTATTTCTTACTGCTTTTGCATCACTCCAATCAGTAGCGTAATAATAATTCTCAATACGTGGATTAGAACCAATCTTTTCAGCTCTAATGTTTTGTACAGGCACGTGGTAAAACTTCTTTACCTTACTATGGTCATCTGTCCAATAAACTTGCATTGCAGCATTACCAAATAATTTTAAATCGAATGATACTCTTTTAATCTCTTCTTGCGGAATCAACTTTTGTAATACTTCACCAAATGCTTCATTCTTAGAATAGATACCTTTACCAAATATCAAATCAGCTATACCTTCAACACATGCTGAAGTTGTTGTTGATACATTGTATGCACCTATTACTGCATTGAAGAAATCATCATGCCCATAAACACCAAATGGCACCCATCCATAACGAGTTTTTGTATCCTCCTGAATGATAGGAAGGGAGTTGTTGTTTACATTAACGATTGAGAATTTTTGTTGTTGTTTCATATTAATCCATTATTATATATAGATTCTCCGATTGATTAGAGATATATTGAGTATTTTGATTTTCGTAAACTGCTTTATCAATTGATTGAGAAGCATAGACTTGAATAGAACCATGCCAAATATCCACAGAGCCCGATGCTATACCATTGTATAATACGGCTCTATATTCATCACCTACCATTGCTCCGCTTATGTTATTAATTGAAAAACTTACAAACGATTCATATGGTTGGTAGGTTAATCCACTAATAGAAGCAGTTAAATTATATTGTGTAGTCATATTTTGCAAACTCATAGTGAAAGCAGAAGAAGCGGTTGGTTCGGTTCTGAACACATATTCGTTTGATTGAGATATATAGTAAGCTAACATTATCCTGGATTTATCTTGTCTTTATCTAATAATAACACCGAAATAAGTAGAAATAGTTAAGCATAAAAAAGCACACCCTTAATAGAGTGTGCTCTTAATATTTTTTATGCTATACTGAATTAGGAGTTTGTTCCGTAAACTACTGAATAGTTTGCAGTTAAACCACCTAATGCGTTAGTTGTAGTTGAACCTGATAAGAATACTGCTGGCAACTTCTCCTGACCTGTGAAAGTTACTGAATAACCATAAAGGTCACCCAATGCTCCACCAGTTTGGATTGTACCTGCAGTTACATCTGCACCGTGCTCCTTACCAACTAACAATGCATCTCCGTTATTTGTCCAAACGATGATTTGAGGTCTACCATAAGCCATAAGCTTCAATTGAGTAGTCATTTCGTTTGTTAACTTTTTCAAGTTCATTACTAATTCTTGTGAGAAGAATGTAGTACCATTTTCGCGAGATGAGTTAACAGTTTCAGTATATGCACTTGTACCCTTTAATTCATAGTAATAAAGAGTAGAGCCAGAAGGTACTGCTGTTACCTCTCCGTTTCCGTTTGTAGTGAAAGAACCAGTTGTAAAGTTGATAAAGTAGACCCCTTGGATACCACCAACGCTTTCTTTACATACTTCGTTTCTTCCAGCTGATAAATTACAAGCCATATCTTTGTTGTTTTAAATTTGTTTAAAATTTGGTGGGAAGTTTGCGGCTGTCCCACCTTTTTTTTTTATTTGTTAGTTACTATTAGTATGCACCATAGTAAACGATGTCTTGTCCGATACCGAACTGAACACCTGCAGTGTATCTCATGATAACTCTGTAGTTTTGAGAACCATCTAAGTTAGCCATGTCTAACACTCTTACTTCATTGTGGTCTGATAAAAGTCCAGTCCCAAAGAATAAGTTAGATTTTTGAGCTGCTACGATTTTAGAATCACTCATACCAGGACACAATACTAAATCAATACCGTTGAAGTTCATTGGCTTCTCACCGATAGTGAATTGGTTTTGGTAACCATTAGCACCATAAGTAGTTGCAGAAGTTTGACCTGCAGTTGCTAATTGGTAAGCCTTTGCTACGTTTGTTGGAACATAGATAACTAAATCTTGCTTTCCGTAAACTGCTGCTGGGATTGTTTCTACTACTGATTGTAATTTAGAGATTACGTTTGCAGTAGTTACAGAACCAGAAATCAATGCAGAACCTGAACCTGAAGTTCTTGCTGGTAATACTGCTGTTGCTCCACCTGCTGCTACTGATGCTGATAACAATAATTCGAAACCATCGAATTGACCGTTAGTAGAACCATTACCTTGCCAGATTGATTGCTCAACTGCCTGTGCTACGTTTCCTGCTACATAAGATACTAAGAAATCGTTGAAGTTCTTTGGAATTTCATCGAATGCAGAGAATCCTAATTGCATTGCTTCCCAAGAATCTACGAACTCTTGCTTACACAATTGTAAGTTCACTTGGAACTCATCAGGTTGTAAAATTCTTTCAGTAATTGATGCAGTTGCACTTGCGTTGAAATCACAAGAAGCATCTGAAACTAAGCTAGATACTGCTAGCTTTTGGATTACACTTTTGAACTTTACGTTTGGCATAATTGTTACCAACTTCTTGTCCAAAGTGTTAGCGCTCAACAATGCTGCTGCTATATAGCCAGAAGCTGCTTCACCTGCGTAGGTAGAAGTAATTTCAGGTTGAGTTGCGAACTTTTGAAATTTTTTCATTTTAATAAATTTTTAATTTTTTGGATTAATTATATAATTTCGATAAGAATGTTGACTGATAATTCTTAACAGTCTTACCATAATTCTTTTTGTTTGATTCAGCTGCGAACTTAGTTGCTTCTTCGATTGGAGCACCATCTAATTTAGGTAACTCTTCTTCTTCCATCATTACTTCTTCTTCAGCTTTTTTATCTACTACTTCTTCTTTTACTTTCTCCATTTCCATCATCTTCTTTTCCATCTCTTCAATACGATATGCCATTTCTTCCATTTTCTTTTTCATATCGCCTAATTCGATTTCGATTGATGGTTCTTCAGATTCTTCTTCGTTTTCACCTAATGGTTTACCATCGGTTTCTGGCATATCTTCAGTAGCATCTTCAGTTACTTCAGCCATCATTGTGCCAGATTTTACTTGCCCTTCTGAATCAGGCATTACGTTTTCTTTATCTTCGTTTCCAACAGCTGGGATTGGTTGTTCTTTAATAGTTTCAGCGTCTGCTAATTCAACGTTTTCTCTTTCAACGATTTTACCGTCTTTAGTGATAACTTTGATTAAGTTTTCGTTACCTGATTCATCTTTTAATGCCAACTCATGCTCACCATCTGGTGCTGGAGTTTTTGTTCCATCTTCTGATACGATATCTAAAGGTTCACCAACATCAAATGTAGGTGATTCTACGATTGTTCCATCAGCTAATTTAGCGTAAGTTAATTCCACTTCATCCTTTGATAAAAGAGCCATTATCTTACTTAGTACAGTTTTTGAATTCATGTCTAAATTGTTTTATATTGTTAATAACATCTATGTTTGTAAAAATCATTATTTTTTATTATGGTAAAGTGTATCTTATTATCAAAACACCATTTCCTCCTCTTCCACCTTGATTTGGATTACCTGCTCTATCACCGCCTCCACCTCCACCAAATCCATTAATAGCATTAGTTGGTAATGTGTTATAACTTGCACCATTTCCAGCATTAGTACCGCCTGTACCTCCACCTGCAAATGGATTTGCTGAAGAACCACCTCCACCACCTGAACCATAAACGGATGGAGTTCCATCAAAATTATATGTTAATCCTTCCCCTCCATTTGCACCATCTGGTACATTACTTGGTGGACAAAATGCAGAAGAGCCTGTTTGTAGTGCGCCGCCACCGCCACCACCTGCACTATTATTACTTCCTGCGCAACTTACATTACTACCAGGCGCATTAAATTGTGGATATCCCGATGTACCATCTGCAAATCCGCCACTAACATAATAATTTAAGTTATATGCACTTAATCCAGTAGGTTTTCCGTTTTCATTTGCTGTACCACCTTCTCCAACAATTATGTTGTAACTACCTCTCAATAGTCTTGCAGATACTACATTAACACCACCACCTCCGCCACCTTGTCCAGCTTGCAAGCTACCAGTATATCCACCACCACCTCCTGCAACAAGCAGAATATCTACATTAGCACCGCCAGCTACATCTAAATTAAAACTACCTGTTGAAAATTTCAGATATCCATAATTGATTGAGCCGGAAGTAAATGAGCCCGAAGTAGCACCAATAGCAGTTGCTATTAATGAACTACCTATACCAGAACCCATAAATGCCGTTGGTGTAAATCTCATTATGCTAAATTATTAATTGATGTTGCGTATAATTTTGTAGTATCATAACTAATAAGTGTTACAATATCTTGAGAGCCAGTTATTGCTGTTGGAACATAGTTTGCTCCTGCAGGGAATTTAAATGTTGAATTATATGATATACTTCCAGTCGATGGACTTGGTTGTGTAACTAATAAATTTATAGTTTGACCTGGTTTAATATTAGTTGCTGTTAAATGTGTAGTTGCTCCTCCTGCTAAAGTTAAACTAAAGAAGTTTCCTAAACTTAAATCCATACTTGCAGTTGAAGATGCTATTGATAAAGCCGTTACATTACCATATGCAGAG
>JACCDG011239357.1_pt1 | contig 20812 bp, 19 predicted proteins | sample 7442471 | NCBI WGS metagenome assembly JACCDG01 (sample SAMN15323444, study PRJNA562643) | freshwater metagenome | isolation source: river surface water | place: USA:Blue River Watershed | collected 2017-08-17 | reverse complement strand
GTGCTGTCGACCGGCGGCCTGGTGCTGTGCTGGGTGCTGCTGATGACGCTGTGGCTGCCCTGGCTGAACTACAGCCAGAGCTATGCGGCAGTGGCCAGCAGCATCGAATCCAACCTGCCTGCCGACTATCGCTGCGTGAATGCCGACGGTGTCGGACCGGCGCAGCGGGCCTCGTTCGCCTACCTCGGCAATGTGCGCTTCGCCAGGCCGGGCGGGCGCGACTGCGAATTCCTGCTGGTGCAGGACGACGGCCTGCGACGGCGCGGCGCTGAAATGAAAAAGGTCGACGGCGACCTGGTATTGCTGTGGCAGGGCCGGCGCGCCGCCGACCGCCATGAATTCTTCCGTCTGTTCCGGCGCAAGCAGCCATGAGCGCGCCTGACCAGGGCGCGCCGGCGTCGTTCACGCGCCGGGTCGCCGCGCTGGCCTGGCCTATCCTGATCGGGCAGCTGGCCGTGATCGCCAACGGCGTGATCGACACGATGATGACGGCGCGCTACTCGGCGAATGACCTGGCGGCGCTCGGCCTGGGCGCTTCCATTTACGTCAGCATCTTCGTCGGCCTGTCAGGCGTGATGCAGGCGCTGTCACCCGCCATCGGCCAGCTGTTCGGCGCGAAGCGCCATGAGGCCATCGGCGAGGAAGTGCGGCAAGGGGTGTGGCTGGCGCTGTTCCTGTCGGCGCTGGGCGCGCTGCTGCTGTGTTTTCCGCAACCGCTGCTGTCGATCGCCGAGGCCCCGCCCGAGCTCGAGGAACGGGTGCGCGAATACCTGCGCCTGCTGGCGCCGGCGGTGCCGGCCACGCTGGGCTTCCGGGTCTACGCCTCCCTGAACACCGCCACCTCAAAACCGCGCATGGTGATGCTGCTGCAGATCGCCGCGCTGGCGCTGAAAGTGCCGCTGAATGCGCTGTTCATCTTCGGCGCCTTCGGCCTGGCCGGCCTGGGCACGCCGGGCTGTGCGATCGCCACCCTGATCACCTCCTGGCTGGCACTGGCCGCCGCGCTGCTGATCGTGCGGCGCGGCACGCATTACCTGCCCTTCAAACTGTTTGGCAACGGCCTCGGCCGGCCGCGCTGGCCGGCGCAGGCGGCGCTGCTGAAACTGGGCGTGCCGATGGGCCTGTCCTACCTGATCGAGGTGACGGCCTTTACCTTCATGGCCTTGTTCATCGCACGGCTGGGCAGCGCCACGCTGGCCGCGCACCAGGTGACGGCCAACTTCGGCACCGTGCTCTACATGCTGCCGCTGTCGATCGCCAGCGCCACCGGCACCCTGGTGGCGCAAGAGATCGGTGCCGGCCGACTGGCCGCGGCGCGCCATGCGGGCCGCGCCGGCGTGCGGCTGGGCGTGCTGCTGGCGGTCGTGATCGGCGCGCTGGTCTGGCTGGCGCGCCCGCTCATCATCGGCGCCTACACGCCGGATGCCTCGGTGGCCGCCGCTGCGATGCCCTTGTTCTTCTTCATTGCCTTCTACCAGCTGTTCGATGCGGCCCAGGTCGGCACGGCCTTCGTGCTGCGCGCCTACAAGGTCGCCACCGTGCCGACCCTGATGTATGCGGTCGCGCTGTGGGGCTTCGGGCTCGGCGGTGGCTACCTGCTGGGCTTTGACGTGCTGGGCGGCACGCCGGCCATGCTGCAGGGCGCAGCCGGCTTCTGGCTGGGCAACAGCCTCAGCCTGGCGATCGTGGCGCTGGCGCTGCGCTGGTACCTGCGGCGCGTGCAAAGGCTGCGCGAGGCCGAAGCCATCGCGTAGCGCGGCATTCAGCGTTCAGCGTTCAGCGTTTCTCCGGATTCGGATCCGGCACGGGGTCTTCCTGCGGCACCGGTTGCGGCACGTCATCGTCGAACGGCTCGTCATCGGGCAAAGGTATCGGCGCTCGGTGCATGGGGCTTCCCTTCTCGAAGTGGGCAAGGTGCGGGGCGCTCAGGTCCGACGGCGCGGCTCGCCGCGCCGTGATGCCCGTCTTTCGGTCGGGTGCGAGAAGGCACGGAATTCCATGTTCACCACGCCGATCGCACCCGGCGGCCCCATCACGAAATCGTAACCGTTCTTGACCGGGAACAGCACATTGTCGAGCAAGACCACGTCGGTACGACAGGTCGGATTCGGGTTCGACAGGTGCGGCCGCATTTCTTGCCAGACGCCATTGGTGACCCAGCCTTCGAGGAAGAGCTGGTTCGGGTAGGTGGTGTGGTCGGCATCGAGATAAGCTTTCTGGCCTTCCTGCACGCTCAGGTAGGCCGGCGCCTGGGCGGCGACCACGAGGTTGATCCAGCCGTCACCGAGGCCATGGCTGATCTCCTCCGGGTAGCCGGGATACTTCAGCTCCAGCGTCCATTTGCAGGCCAGGTCGAGACGCTTTTCCAATGAACCGTCACCGGTGAGCGTCGAGCCATCGAGCACCGTGAACTGCATGCTGGTCACTTTCGCCAGCAGCGAGGGCTCCATCTGGCGGATCTCGTCGAGGTTTTCGTGCAGGTTCCAGAACAGCCACTTGCAGCGTTCGGCGTCGGACATGTCCGACAGCTCCGCCACGGCACGGCTGCCGCTGGAGCGCAGGATTTGCATCAGCTCGCGCCGCTGGCGCTCCTGCAGGCTGATCTCGATATCAGGCGGGGATTTTTGCGGGAAAACAGGATCCATGGTCGCTCCGGGAGTCGCATGAAGACACAGGCATGCACAGGCATGCACAGGCATGCACAGGCATGCACAGGCATGCACAGGCATGCACGAGCCTGTGCCAATGCCAGCGCCCGCCATGGCGGGCGGCAAGCTTCCGGATTGGATTGAAGGCGGGCGATTAAATTCCGCGATTGGCGATCAGCCGTGGGTGCGCGCGAACTCTTTCATGTAGCTGACCAGCGCCTGCACGCCCTCGACCGGCATGGCGTTGTAGATCGAGGCGCGCATGCCGCCGACGACGCGATGGCCTTTCAGCTGCATGAGGCCGTTGGCATCGGCCCCTTGCAGGAAGGCATCGTTGAGTTTTTCGTCCTTCAGGAAGAAGGGCACGTTCATCCGCGAGCGGCAAGCGCGATCGACCGGGCTGACATAGAAACCGCTGGCATCGAGGTAGTCATACAACAGCGCGGCCTTCTCGATGTTGCGCGCCTCGATCGCCTTCAGGCCGCCCTGCTCGAGCAGCCATTCGAAGACCAGCCCGGCGATGTAAATGCCATAGGTCGGCGGCGTGTTGAGCATGGAATCGGCAGCGGCCTGTTCCTGCCAGTGGAAGACCGACGGCGTGATCGGCAAGGCGCGGTCCAGCAAGTCGTCGCGCACGATCACGAAGGTGACACCGGCCGGCCCGATGTTCTTTTGCGCGCCACCATAGATGACGCCGTATCGCGCGACATCGATCTCGCGTGACAGGATGTGCGAGGACATGTCGGCCACCAGCGGCACCGCGCCGACCTCCGGCACCCAGTCATATTCGACGCCGCCGATGGTCTCGTTGGTGCAGACATGCACATAGGCCGCCTCCGGGTCCAGCTGCCAGGTCGATTGCGCGGGCACATAGGTGAACCGGCGGTCGGCGGCGCTGGCCACGACATGGGCTCGGCAGTATTTCGCGGCTTCGGCGATCGACTTCTTCGACCATTCGCCGGTATTCACGTAATCGGCCGAGGTCTTCTTGCCCAGCAGGTTCATCGGGATGATGGCGTTCATCGCCAGCGCCCCGCCCTGCAGGAACAGCACCTTGTAATTGGCCGGTATGCCCAGCAGCTGGCGGAAATCCGCCTCGGCCTTGCTGGCGATGCGGATGAATTCCTTGCCGCGGTGGCTCATCTCCATCACCGACATGCCGCTGCCATGCCAGTCGAGCATCTCATCGGCGGCGCGGCGCAGCACGGATTCCGGCAGCGCGGCCGGGCCGGCGCTGAAATTGAAGACTCGCATGGGATTCGGTTCCGGGGCAGCGGGTGGTGATGGACAGGCCGTGATTATATTTCATGCGCCACCGGGCACGATGGCCGGGACAGGCGGGGATAGGCGGGGATAGCCTGGCATTGGCCGGCCATGACGGACAGTCCGGCAGCGCGGCAGTGCCGCAGCTCAGCAATGGGCTTCCGCTACAATCAGGCAACACAGGATACTGACGCCTTGGCCCAACAGGGGAAAGCCTTGAAACACACGAACATGATGCGCCATTCGTACAAGACACTGATGCTGGCGGTCGCGCTGGCGACGCCGCTGGCCAGCCAGGCCAATACCGCCACCCAGGACGACACGCCAGTCGAGGCCGCTGCGCTGCGCTGCTCGGCGATTTCACAACTGCATTCGACGCTGACGGTGCCGTCGCCGCAGTTCGGCGAAGTGATGGGCGATATCGCCGGCCTGTTCGCACAGATTCACACCACCCAGAAGAATGCCCGTACCAAGGCCAAGCTCCCGGTGGCCGAGCTCAAGGGCCGGCGCGAGGCGGCGATCAATGAGATCGTCAAGGGCTGGCCCGGCAACAAGGCCGCCGTGGTGCGCGATGCCGCCCTCTGCAATGCCTGGCGGATTGCGTTTTTCAGCAAGCTGCCGGAAAAGCCGGGCGAGAAGGAATTCCAGTCGGCGCTGCTGGCGCTGGGCCCGCCGCCGGCCGAGGTGGCCAAGCCTGACCTCGACAAATGGGCCGCGCTGACGCCGCAGGCGATGGGCGCGTGGACGGCGCTGAAGCCTTCCACGGCAAAGAAGTGAACAACAAAGGCGTGATCAGTCCTGCGTGATCGCCTGCGCCGAACCGGCCTCATCGCGCAAGGCGAACTTCTGGATCTTGCCGGTCGATGTCTTCGGCAGCTCGCGGAACACCACCTTCTTCGGCACCTTGAAGCCGGCCAGCAATGAGCGGCAGTGGGCGACGATCTCATCGGCCGTCAGCGTGACCTGCGGTCGGGTCTCCACGAAGGCGCACGGCACCTCGCCCCACTTCGGGTCGGGTGCCGCGACGACGGCGACGGCCACCACGTCAGGATGCTGGTAGATCGCATCCTCGATTTCAATGCTGGAGATGTTCTCGCCGCCGGAAATGATGATGTCCTTGCTGCGGTCCTTGATGCGCAGGTAACCGTCGGGATACATCACCGCCAGATCGCCGGTGCGGAACCAGCCGTCACGGAAGGCCTCTTCGGTCGCGCGCGGGTTCTTCAGGTAGCCCTTCATGCAGATATTCCCGCGGAACATGATCTCGCCCATGGTCTCGCCATCGGCCGGCACCGGCTGCAGGGTCTGCGGATCCATCACCGCAACGTCGGCCTGCAAGTGATAGCGCACGCCTTGCCGCGCATTTTTTTGCGCCTGCGCCTGCAGCGTCAGTTCTTGCCAGGCTTCCTGTTTCGCGCAGACGGTGGCCGGCCCGTACACTTCTGTCAGTCCGTACACATGGGTGATGTCGAAGCCCATCTCGGCCATCTGCGCGAGCATGGTCGATGACGGCGGCGCCGCGGCGACCATGGTCGAGACCCGATGCCCGATGCGCTGGCGGTATTGCTCCGGCGCCGATACCAGCGCGCTCTGCACGATGGGCGCGCCGCAGTAGTGGGTCACTTGTTCGTCAGCGATCAGTTCCAGCACCGCTTTGGCATCGAACTTGCGCAGGCAGACATTGACGCCGGCGCGCGCGGCCAGCGTCCACGGGAAGCACCAGCCATTGCAGTGGAACATGGGCAGCGTCCACAGGTAGACCGCATGCTTGGGCATGTCCCACTCGAGGATGTTGGAGATCGCATTCAGCGCCGCGCCGCGATGGTGATAAACCACGCCTTTGGGGTCGCCGGTGGTGCCGGATGTGTAGTTGAGCGCGATCGCATCCCATTCGTCGGCCGGCGGCTGCCAGGCGAAGGCCGGGTCGCCCTCGGCCAGCAAGGCGTCGTAATCGATCCAGCCGGCCGGCACGGCCGGGGTATCGACGGTCACATCCTTGACGCCCACCACCAGCAGTTGCGGCATGGCCTGGCGCAGGGTCTCGACCAGCGGCAGGAATTCGGTGTCGGCGATCAGCACTTTCGCTTCGCCATGCGCGAGCATGTACTGCAGTGCAGCCAGGTCCAGCCGCGTATTGAGCGTATTGAGCACGGCGCCGGCCATCGGTATGCCGAAATGGGCCTCGACCATGGCCGGTATGTTCGGCAGCAGCACGGCCACCGTGTCGTCCTTGCGTATACCGCGACGGGCCAGCGCCGAGCCCAATTGCCGGCTGCGGGCATAGGTATCAGCCCAGCTGCGCCGGATCGGGCCGTGGACGACGGCCAGCCGATCGGGATACACCTGTGCTGCGCGGGCGATGAAGTCCAGCGGCGTCAGCGGCGCAAAGTTGACAGGCCGGCGCTCGAGTCCGGTGGTGAAATCGGTCATTGCTCATTCTCCAATGCAGGCGGCCGATCGGCGCTGGCCGCCGCTCATGCATGCAAACCCCGGATTTTAGGGGGATTTGGCCGCCAGACCCAAAGCGCCGCCGCGGGCAGCGCTGGCCCCTGCCCGGCTCGGGCCGGAATCAAGGGCCGTAATCAAGGGCCGGACTCAAGGGCCGAACTCAAGGGCCGGCAATATCCGGAAATCGCATATGAAAGTACAAACATATTCGTTCACCTCAGCTGTTCGGAAACTTAAGCTTCGACCATCGCATGCCATCTGCATGCATTTCATGTTGACGTACAGACGAGGGAAAGATGTTTACAAAAATAATTGCCACCACCCTGCTGCTGGTCTCTGCCGCCCTGCCACTGCAGGCCGCCGAGCTCACGCTGCTGAATGTTTCCTATGATCCGACGCGCGAGCTCTACCAGGATTTCAACAAGGCTTTTGCCGCGCACTGGAAAGCCAAAGCCGGCGACGAACTGAAGCTGCGCCAGTCGCACGGCGGCTCGGGCAAGCAGGCTCGCGCCGTCATCGATGGCCTGGCAGCCGATGTGCTGACACTGGCACTGGCCTATGACATCGACGAAGTCGCGCAGCGCGGCCTGATTGCCAAAGACTGGCAAAAGCGCCTGCCGAACAATAGCGCGCCGTACACCTCGACCATTGTGCTGCTGGTCCGCAAGGGCAATCCGAAAGGCATTAAAGACTGGGCCGACCTGGCGCGCCCGGGTGTCTCGGTGATTACGCCCAACCCCAAGACCTCGGGCGGCGCACGCTGGAATCATCTGGCGGCCTGGGGCTATGCCCTCAAGCAGCCGGGCGGCAATGAGAAATCCGCCCAGGAATTCCTCGCGAAGCTTTACAAGAACGTACCGGTGCTGGATTCCGGCGCGCGCGGCGCGACCACCACCTTCGTCGAGCGCGGCATTGGCGATGTGCTGCTGGCCTGGGAAAACGAGGCCCTGCTGGCGATCAAGGAACTGGGGCCGGACAAGGTCGAGATCGTCGTCCCGTCGGTCAGCATCCTGGCCGAGCCGCCGGTGGCCGTGGTCGACAAGGTGGTCGATCGGCGCGGCACCCGCAAGGCGGCCGAGGCCTACCTGAACTACCTGTACAGCGAAGAAGGACAGGAAATCGCCGCCAGGCATTACTACCGTCCGACCGCCGACAAGATCGCCAAAAAATATGCGCCGCAATTCCCGAAAGTGAAACTGCTGACCATCGATGAAGTCGCCGGCGGCTGGGCCCGGGCACAAAAGGCCCACTTCGCTGACGGCGGTGTATTCGACCAGATCTATCTGGCGAAGTAAGGACGCTCGCTCACGGCGAGCTGACTGAATACGGCGAATCCGCCGACCGCGGCCTCCGCCGCCAACGCAACCACCCGCATGACTTCGTTTCCCGCGTGACGTCCGGCACTCCCCGTGCCGGCGCTCGCCACCTTTTTCGACAAGGAGTATCCGATGAAACCCGTGCCTTTTGCACCGGGCAGGCCCCTCTCACGCCTGCTGATCGCGACTTTCGTGATTGCCGCTTTGCCAGCCCATGCCAATGACCCGGCCGAGATCGACCGGCTGAAGGCGCAAATCCAGGAACTGGACCAGCGACTCCGTGTGCTCGACCGCAAGCAAGAACTCGCCAGTGAAGACCTCTCCGCCAAACAGAAGGCCGCCCCGCTGGTCAGCGCCGGCAGCAAGGGCTTCGGCTTCAAATCGGCCGATGGCCAGTTTGAATATCGTTTGCGGGGCGTGCTCCATGTCGACTACCGCGACTTTTCCGGCACTGCCTACCCCAGCGCAAGCGATGGCTTCCTCGCCCGCCGCATACGGCCCACGTTCGAAGGCACGGTCTTTGGTCATTACGGCTTCCGCTTCACGCCGGAATTCGGCGAATCCGGCGATGGCAAATCAACCAGCGCGCCGGAACAGAACAAGGCCCGTGTGATCGACGCCTACCTCGACATCAACCACCAACCGGCGGCGAAAATCCGGATCGGCAAATTCAAGCCTTTCGTCGGCCTCGAGCGCCTGCAGGGCGCAGCCGACATCAAGTTCATCGAGCGCAGCTACGTCAGCAACAACATCCTCCCCAACCGAGACCTGGGTGCGTCGGTGTTCGGCGATGTACTGGACAACAAGCTCAACTATGCGGTGGGCGTCTTCAATGGCGTTACCGATGGCGCGGACAACAGCACGGCGCAAGACCTGAACTCGGCCAAGGAATTCACCGCGCGCATCTTCGCGACGCCCCTGGCCGGCACGGACAGCGCATGGCAGGGACTGGGCCTGGGCCTGGCCGCGACCACCGGCACCACGGTCGGCACCACCAGCGTCAGCAACCTGCCCTCCTACAAGTCGGCAGGGCAGGCGAACAATTTCTTCAGCTATGCCAGCAATACGATGGCCAATGGCAGTCGCACGCGCTGGTCGCCGCAGGCGCATTTTTATGCCGGCCCGTTCGGCTTGCTGACCGAGTACGCGATCGTGTCGCAGGACATCAGCAATGGCAATAACAAGCTGACCGTGCGCAATGATGCGATGCAAGTGGCAGCCTCGTGGCTACTGACTGGCGAGGATGCATCCTACAAGGCCGTCAAGCCTTACAGCCCGTTCAAGCCCGGCGCCGACGGCGGCTGGGGTGCAGTGGAACTGGTCGCACGCTACCAGGCTGCCAATATCGACAAAGACCTGTTCAGCAGCACCACTTTCGTCGATACGACCAAGGACAACGCCTGGCGCGCGACAAGCTTCGGCATTGGCCTGAACTGGTACCTGAATGATTCATCGAAATTTGCGCTGAATTACGACCGCACGGCATTCGAAGGCGGCAGCAGCACGGGCACCCGCAAACTCGACGGCAAGACCGAGAACCTGATCATTGCGCGCTACCAGCTGGCGTTCTGAGGCGCCACCCCAGCTGCCTGCAGCAACCGCCTGCAGCCCCCGGCCGACCCCAGCCGACCCCAGCCGACCCGGCCCGGGGTCGGCTGCTTATTTGAAATCCATCTAAGGAAATGCCAAAAAATTCGTTCTTTTTATAACAAATCGATGCAAACATCGCTCTCCTTTAGATTCATAACTTATAAACCCTGATGAGCGCCCAGACTTTTCCTGCCACCCGCAGCCGCGGCAATACCCGCGTACTGCCCGGGTTCACGCTCTCGCTCGGGTTCACGATCGCCTATTTGTCGCTGGTCGTGCTGATCCCGCTGGCGGCGCTGATCCTCAACACGCTGAGCCTGGACTGGGCGACGTTCTGGGCCACCGTCAGCGCCCCGCGCGTGCTGGCGGCCTACCGGCTGAGCTTTGGCGCTTCGCTGGCCGCGGCCACCGTCAATGCGGTGTTCGGCACCATCCTGGCCTGGGTGCTGGTGCGCTATCACTTCCCCGGCAAGAAATTGCTGGATGCCTTTGTCGACCTGCCGTTTGCACTGCCGACGGCGGTGGCCGGCATCGCGCTCACTGCGCTGTATGCGGGCAATGGCTGGATAGGCAGCAAGCTGGCGCCGCTGGGCATCAAGGTCGCGTTCACGCCGCTGGGGGTGATGGTCGCGCTGGTTTTCATCGGCCTGCCCTTCGTGGTGCGCACCGTGCAACCGGTGCTGGAAGAAGCCGAACGCGAACTGGAAGAAGCAGCGGCCTGCCTTGGCGCCAGTCGCCTCCAGACTTTCGCGCAGGTGATCTTCCCGACCATCCTGCCGGCGCTGCTGACAGGCTTCGCGTTGGCCTTTGCGCGCGCGCTCGGCGAATACGGCTCGGTGATCTTCATCGCCGGGAACATGCCGATGATCTCGGAAATCGTGCCGCTGCTGATCATTACCAAACTGGAGCAATACGACTATGCCGGTGCCACGGCCATCGCGGTGGTGATGCTGTTCGCCTCTTTCGTGCTGCTGCTGGCCATCAATACGCTGCAAGCCTGGATGCGCAAACGCAGCAGCAAGGACAGGAACTGACATGAGCGCTGCCACTTCAAGCCCCGGCCTGACGACAGCCGATGCCGTGCGCGTCGAACCGCCCTACGTGCCCGCCGCCACGCAGGAGCCTCCCTGGGTGCGCGCCTTGCTGATCGCGCTGGCGCTGGGCTTTGCCTTCCTGTTCCTGCTGGTGCCGCTGGCCGTGGTCTTTTCCGAGGCACTGAAAAAGGGCTGGGATACCTATCTGCTGGCCATCACCGAGGAAGACGCCTGGCATGCGATCAAGCTGACGCTGCTGACGGCGGCGATCGCGGTGCCGGCCAACCTGGTGTTCGGCATTGCCGCTTCCTGGTCCATCGCCAAGTTCGAGTTTCGCGGCAAGAGCCTGCTGCTGACCCTGATCGACCTGCCGTTCTCGGTATCGCCGGTGATCTCGGGCCTGATCTATGTGCTGCTGTTCGGCGCCCATGGCTGGTTCGGCGCCTGGCTGCTCGAGCATGACCTGCAGATCCTGTTCGCCGTGCCGGGAATCGAGCTGGCCACAATCTTCGTCACCTTCCCCTTCGTGGCGCGCGAGCTGATACCGCTGATGCAGTCGCAGGGCACGGAAGAGGAAGAGGCGGCGCTGGTGCTGGGCGCCTCCGGCTGGCGCACTTTCTGGCACGTGACCCTGCCCAACATACGCTGGGGCCTGCTGTACGGCGTCATCCTGTGCAATGCGCGCGCGATGGGCGAGTTCGGTGCCGTGTCGGTGGTGTCCGGCCATATCCGCGGCGAGACCAACACGATGCCGCTGCAGGTCGAGATCCTTTACAACGAGTACAACTTCGCCGCAGCGTTCGCGGTGGCCTCGCTGCTGGCCCTGCTGGCGCTGGTGACGCTGGCGCTGAAAACTGTCATTGAATGGCGTGTGCGTCACGAGACCGACACTGCCGTCGAGGAGATGAAACATGAGCATTGAAGTCCGCAACATCGGCAAACGCTTCGGCGACTTTGTCGCCCTCGACAATGTGTCGCTGGATTTTCCCAGTGGCGAACTGACCGCCCTGCTCGGGCCTTCCGGCTGCGGCAAGACGACGCTGCTGCGCGTGATCGCGGGGCTCGAGCAGCCTGACCTAGGCCAGGTCATTCTCGATGGCGAGGATGCATCGGTCCAGCATGTGCGCGAGCGCCAGGTCGGCTTCGTGTTCCAGCACTATGCGCTGTTCAGGCACATGAGCGTGTTTGAAAACATTGCGTTCGGCCTGCGCGTGAAGCCGCGCCATCTGCGCCCGTCCGAGCGCGAGATCCGCGACAAGGTGATGCAGCTGCTGTCGCTGGTGCAGCTGGACTGGCTGGCCGATCGCTATCCCTCGCAACTCTCCGGCGGACAGCGGCAGCGCATCGCGCTGGCGCGCGCCCTGGCGGTCGAACCGCGCGTGCTGCTGCTGGACGAGCCTTTCGGCGCGCTTGATGCCAAGGTCCGCAAAGAATTGCGCCGCTGGCTGCGTCGCCTGCATGACGAACTGCATGTGACCAGCATCTTCGTCACCCATGACCAGGAAGAGGCGCTGGAAGTCGCCGACCGCGTGGTGCTGATGAACCGCGGCAAGGTCGAACAAGTGGGGCCGCCGGACCAGGTCTACAACCATCCGGCCTCGCCCTTTGTGTATGGCTTCCTGGGCAACGTCAACTTGTTCCATGGCCGCGTGCATGAAGGCATCCTGGAATCGGGCGGCACGCCGCTGTCAGCGCCGGACCATACGCATGCGCGCGACGCGGCCGGCGTCGGCTATGTGCGGCCGCATGAACTGGACGTCGAGCCCTATGTCAGCGGCGGTGAGGGCATCGTCGCACGCATCACACGCGCCCATGCGATCGGCCCGCTGGCGCAGCTGGAGCTGGAACGTGCCGACGACTTCAGCATGATCGAAGCCGTGCTGCCCAGCGAACGCTATGCCGAACTGCAATTGCGCCCGGGCGCGACCGTGCTGGTCAAGCCCAAGCGGGTGCGCGTCTTCCTCGACGAGGCAGTGTGAGATGAATTTCCAGCAACTGCGCTCCGTGCGCGAGACGGCCCGCCGCGGCTTCAACCTGACCGAGGTGGCACATGCACTGTTCACCTCCCAGCCCGGCGTGAGCCGCCAGATCCGCGAGCTGGAAGAAGAGTTGGGCATCGATATTTTCGAGCGCAACGGCAAGCGGCTCACCGGCCTGACCGAACCGGGCAAGGAAGTGCTGCAGATCGTCGAGCGCCTGCTGCTGGAGTCGGAGAACCTGCAGCGCGCCGGCGAGTCCTTCTCCGGCAAGACCACGGGCACGCTGTCGATCGCGGCCACGCACACGCAAGCCCGCTATGTGCTGCCGCGCGCGGTCCAGCATTTTCGTCAGGCGTTTCCGCATGTGCGGATCGCGCTGCAGCAGAGCGCGCCGGAACACATCGCCGAATGGGTCTTGTCAGGCAAGGCCGACATCGGCATCGCGACCGAGGGCCTGTCGAAATTCGACGACCTGGTCTCTTTCCCTTGCTACGAATGGCATCACGTGATCGTGGTGCCGGAAGGCCATGCGCTGCTGGCGCAAAAAAAAGTCACGCTGGAAGACCTGGCCAGCCATCCGCTGATTACCTATGACCAGGGCTTCACCGGCCGCGGCCATATTGACGAAGCCTTCGCAGCCCGGGCCCTGGCCCCCGACATCGTGCTGACGGCGATGGATTCCGACGTGATCCAGCAATATGTCGCGCTCGGCATGGGGGTGGGACTGGTGGCGTCGATGGCCGTCGACAGCAATCTGGGCCATGGCCTGAAGGCGATTTCGGCCGACCATCTGTTCGCCCCCAATGTCACGCGCGTGGCGGTACGGCGCGGCGCATTTCTGCGTGAGTATGCGGTGGACTTCATCCTGCAGCTGGCACCGAAGCTGAGCGCCGAAGAACTGGCCACGGTGGTCAGCTGGCGCAAGTAAAAAAAGCGCCGGCAAGCGGCGCTTTTTTGTTCAGTGCCGGTGGCGCCAACCCGGAGCCCCGGTCACCCGGCCACCCGGTCAGCGACCGAGGTTTTTCAGCAGGTCGGGCTGGACGATCTCGATCCAGTAACCGTCCGGATCCTTGATGAAGGCGACATCCCGCATCTTGCCCTGTTCCGGTCGCTTCACATAAGTGACGCCATTGTCGTCGAACCACTTGATCGCGGCCGGCAGGTCCGGCACCGAGAAGCACAGGTGGCCGAAGCCTTGCGGCTGCGCATTGCCGTCGTGGTACTTGAAATCCGGATCGGACTCGGTGCCCCAGTTATGGGTCAGCTCGAGGATGCCGTGCTGGCTGAAGGTCCAGGCCGTGCGCTCGCCTATCTCTTCCGGCACGTCGGTGCCTTCCTCGATTTTGGCGAGGAAATACAGCGAGAATTTCATTTCGGGAAAATCCAGCTTGCGCAGCACGCGCATGCCCATGATGCGGGTGTAAAAATCCAGCGCCACGGCCGGATCCTTGACCCGTACCATCGAATGGTTGAGCACGAAGCCGCGCGACGCGGCAGGGATATCCGCGGCGACGCCGGGATGATTTTCGGTGGTAAAGGCCATGATCGGAAATGCTTCCTGTCGTAATGTCCGGGCAAACGATGGTAGCACGGGGTTTTTGGCCGAATTGCCCGCCAAATCTTGAAAATTTTTCGGGCCGACCCGACGCCGGCGGCCGCTGCCCGGCCTGCCGGGTGACTGCTTATATTCCCTACAGACAACTTTCTGGCGGAGTATGGCAAACTATGGCCACGCGTATCGCTGTCAGCACTCCGTCCCGGGGGCTGGCCTTACGCGCTGGCGCAGACGATGGCACAAACGCTTTTCGATAAATATGGTGGGGTACCGGCGGTCACCGTGATCGTCAGGGATTTTTACAAGCGCGTCATGCGTCGCCCCAACCTGCGCCGCTACTTCACCGATGTGACCCTGGAAAGCCTGATCCATCATCAGATCGCCTTTGTTTCCATGGCGATGGGCAAGACGCCGCATGATTATTCGGGTCGCAGCATGAAAGATGCCCATCGCGGCGTGGGCATCACGGCCGCCTCTTTCGATCTGGCCGCCGAGCTGCTGGCCGATGCAATGGTGTCCGCCGGTGTCGAGCAAGCGGACCTTGACAGCATCATCGCTACGGTGAAAACGCTGCGCGCGGACATCGTCGAGCGCTGAGCACTCCGCGTTAAGCACTCCGCGTCTAGCACTCCGCGTGAAGCACTGCGGCCGGCGCGCTGAGCGCCTGCCTCTGCTGTTACGGCGATTTCAGTTGGACATTTGAGTTGGACGCTGCCGGCGACGAGCCGAAGCAGCGGGGACAGATCAGAGCCTGACGCTGTCGTTGCCGAGCACGTCCAGCATTTTCCAGAGCGCGAGCGAGGCATCGGTCGGGCCATCTTCATCGCCGAAGGCGACTTCCAGCTCCGATACTTTCAATTTCTTGAAGGCCTGCGACGCAGCAAGGGCCTCGTCTTCGTCCAGGCTCAGGTGTACTGGCAGGTCGGCTGCGCCATCTGCGGCCATGTCAGTGCAGGCCTTGCTGATATCGGCTTGCATCGCCAGCAGCGCCTTGGACAGGAGCTCGGGACTGTGCGGCGCAACCGCGAATGCCCCGGGCGAACTGAAGAGCGAAAAAAAGCGTTGCAGCGCGACCAGTTCGTCGCGCTCGAATGTCACCAGAAAATCCGCTCTTTTGCCCATGTATGCGCCTTGATCCCGGGCGCCCCTGACGGGCGCCGCTGCCACGAAGGATATCAATTCGATATCCTGATAATTTCGCAGATGAAACGTTAACACACGTTGCCCGGCCTTGGCATGGCTTTCAATGCGAAGCGGAGGAAATGGCGCAGCCCGGATCCGATCGCTCGCAATCCAGGTACGAATCAGGAAGCGGTGGCCGGTGGCTCATGGTGTCGGGAACGGCGCACGGGTGACTGAGTGTTCAGCCCCCCACCGCAGGCGACAGCGCGCCGCCAGCAACTCGCAGCGCCGGCAGCGAGCAAAGACATTGACGAGCACGCGTCATGCCGGCAGAAACGACAATGGCCTGAATAGTCAGGCCATTGAATTGGTGCTGATGGGCGGAATCGAACCGTCGACCTACTGATTACGAATCAGTTGCTCTACCAACTGAGCTACATCAGCGAAGCCGCATATTCTAGCAAAAATCGATACCAGACAGGCAAATTCAGTCGGTTTGACGCGCAAATTGCCAAATCAAGCCTGCTGGTGATAACGGGTCACGCGCTCCACCTCGTCGCTGGAACCGAGGAAAACGGCCACGCGCTGGTGCAGCTCGGTCGGCTGGATATCAAGGATGCGCTGGCGGCCATCGGTGGCGGCGCCGCCGGCCTGCTCGACGATGAAGGCCATCGGATTGGCTTCGTACATCAGGCGCAGCTTGCCCGGCTTGTCCGGATCGCGCGCATCGGCCGGGTACATGAAGATGCCGCCACGATTCAGGATGCGGTGCACGTCGGCCACCATCGAGGCGATCCAGCGCATGTTGAAGTTCTTGCCGCGCGGCCCGGTCTTGCCAGCCTCGAGCTCGCTCACATAATGCTTCACCGGCGGGAACCAGTGACGCGAGTTGGAGGCATTGATCGCGTACTCGGCCGTCTCGGCCGGAATCTGGATGTCGCGCTGGGTCATCACCCAGGAACCCATCTCGCGGTCGAGTGTGAAGCAGTGCACGCCGTTGCCGGTGGTGAGCACCAGCACGGTCTGCGGGCCATAGACGGCATAGCCGGCGGCAACCTGCTTGGTGCCCGGCTGCAGGAAATCCTGTTCGCTCGGTTCGCCCATGCCTTCCGGCGCTTTCAGCACCGAGAAGATGGTGCCGATGGTGACGTTGACATCGATGTTGGACGAACCGTCGAGCGGATCGAACAGCAGCATGTACTCGCCCTTCGGATAACGGTTCGGGATCGGGTGAAAGGACTCCATCTCTTCAGAGGCCATCGCGGCCAGATGGCCGCCCCACTCGTTGGCCTGCAGCAGGATCTCGTTGGAGAGAATGTCGAGCTTCTTCTGCACTTCGCCCTGCACGTTTTCGCTGCCGGCCGAGCCCAGCACATCGCCCAGCGCACCCTTGCCCGCCGCATGGCTGATGGTCGTGCAGGCGCGGGACACCACTTCGATCAGCAGCCGCAGTTCGGCGGGAATGGTGTTGTGCAGCCGCTGCTGCTCGATCAGGTGCTGGGTAAGGCTGACGCGTTTCATCGGGTTTCCTGGTAAGTAAAATTCAAAATCAGCTGAGTGCCTTGCCGATCACTTCGGCAACGTCATTCGACAAATCACTGGCTGCCGCCACTTTTTCCAGCGCAGCCTTCATGCTGGCCTGCAGCACCGGCGGGTACTTGCGCCAGCGATCGAGCGCGCGCGCCAGCCGTGCCGCCACCTGAGGGTTGATGGCATTCAGCGCCACGACTTGCTCGGCCCAGAACGCATGGCCACTGCCGTCGGCGACATGGAACTGTGCCGGGTTGCTGTTGCAGAAGGCGAACAGGAGACTGCGCGCACGGTTCGGGTTTTTCAGCGTAAAGGCCGGATGCTGCATCAGCTTGCGCACGCCGGCCACCGTCATGGTCGGGGCCGCGGCCTGCAGGCTGAACCACTTGTCGATCACCAGCGCTTCAGCGTCGAAGTCTGCGTAAAACGCCTGCAGTGCGACATCGGCGCCCGGCAGGCCATTGTTCACCAGTGCCGCCAGCGCGGCGATGCGATCGGTCATGTTGCCGGCGGATCCGAGCTGGGCATCGATTGCCTGAAGGGCGACATCACCCTGCAACTCGGCCAGATAGCCCAGTGCCGTGTTGCGCAGCGCGCGACGGCCTGCCGGCTCCGGGTCCGGACGATAAGCGCCGCGCACCTCATGCTTGCGATAGATGGCTAACAGATCGTCCTTCAATTGCCGCGCCAGGTAGCGGCGCAGCGCACGGCGTGCGCCGTGGATGGCCTGCGGGTCGATCACATCGACCTCTTCGGCCAGCGTGCCTTCGGACGGCAGGGTCAGCACCAGGTCGCGGAAGGCCGGGTCGAGCGACTCGTCCCGCAAGAGCGTGCGCAGCGCTTCGGCGATCAGCTTGTCCTGTGCCGTGGCCGGATAGCTGAAGTCGGCGGACACACCGGAAGCCGTCAGCGCCAGCAGCCGGCGCGTGGCCAGCCGCTGCCCCGCTTCCCAGCGGTTGAACGGATCGCTGTCATGCGCCAACAGGAAGGCGAGCTCGTCATCCGAATAATCGTAGTCGAGAATGACCGGCGCCGAGAAATTGCGCAGCAGCGAGGGCACCGGCGCGCGCGCAATGCCGCCGAAGGTGAAGCGCTGGTGCGGCTGGGTCAGCTCGAGCACCATCGTGGTCGGCGCCGGATGGCCCCCGGCCTGAGGGGCAGCGCCGTCAGCGCTGGCCAGCCGCAGCGGCAGGTCGCGGCCATCGGCCGCCAGCAGGCCGACGGCCACCGGGATGTGCATGGCCGGCTTCATGGCCTGGCCGGGTGTCGGCGGGCAGAACTGCTCGAGCGTCAGCGTATAGGTGGCGCTGGCAGCATCATGGCTGGCGCGCACTTTCACGCGCGGCGTGCCGGCCTGGCTGTACCAGTGCTCGAATTGCGACAGGTCGCGGCCGCCGGCATCGGCCATCGCGGCGCGGAAATCATCGCAGGTGACGGCCTGGCCGTCGTGCCGTGCGAAGTACAGGTCCATGCCCTTGCGGAAGGCCTCGCGGCCGAGCAGGGTCTGGACCATGCGCACCACCTCGGCGCCCTTCTCGTAAATGGTCAGGGTGTAGAAGTTGTTGATCTCGACGTAAGAATCGGGCCGCACCGGATGCGCCATCGGGCCGCCATCTTCCGGGAATTGCGCGGCACGCAGCACGCGCACATCCTCGATGCGCTTGACCGCCCGGCCACTGTCGCTGCCCATCATGTCGGCCGAGAATTCCTGGTCGCGGAACACGGTCAGGCCTTCTTTCAGCGACAGCTGGAACCAGTCGCGGCAAGTCACGCGGTTGCCGGTCCAGTTGTGGAAGTATTCATGCGCGACCACGGATTCGATGTTGGCGTAATCCGCATCGGTGGCAATGCGCGGATTGGCCAGCACGTATTTGGTGTTGAAGATGTTGAGGCCCTTGTTTTCCATCGCACCCATGTTGAAGTCGCCGACGGCGACGATCATGAAGCGATCGAGGTCGAGCTCAAGGCCAAAGCGCTCTTCATCCCAGCGTATGCTGCGCACCAGCGAGGCCATCGCATGCGAGGTATTGTCGAGGTTGCCGTCTTCGACCCAGACCTGTAACAGCGCGTCGCGCCCGGACTTCAGCGTCAGGGTCTGCTCTTCGCAGACCAGCTTGCCGGCCACCAGCGCGAACAGGTAGGAAGGCTTGCGGAACGGGTCTTCCCACAGAGCGTAATGGCGGCCGTCGCCGATGTCGCCCTGCTCGATCAGGTTGCCATTCGACAGCAGGACCGGGAACTGCGCCTTGTCCGCGCGCAGCATGACCCGGTACTTCGCCATCACGTCCGGACGGTCGGGGAAGTAGGTGATCTTGCGAAAGCCCTCGGCTTCGCACTGCGTGAAAAAATTGCCGTTGGAAACGTACAAGCCCATCAGCGAGGTGTTCTGGTCCGGGTGGATCAGGGTCTCGATCTCAAGCGTCACCTGGTCAGGCGCATTCGGGATTACCAGTTGCCCGGGCTCGCGGCGGTACTGGCGCCGGCTCAGCGCCTTGCCGTTCAGGCGCAGCGCGACCAGCTCGATTTCCTCGCCATGCAGCACCAGGTCCCTGGAGCGGCTGTCGGGATGACGATGGAGCACGGTTCGCGCCGCGACCCGGGTCTCGGCCGGGTCGAGGTCGAAACCGATGTCTATCGTATCGACCAGATAGGCAGGCGAGGTGTAGTCATGGCGATGGATCGCCGCAGCATTGTCGGTGCGCATGGGAATAGCAGTCCTGAGGGAAACGGGGCCGAAGGCCTGATTTTACCAAGCCGCCCGGCGGAATTCGCCGCACGGCGTTAAGATCGCAAACACCAGTCTCTACCCGGGGAATCCCATGCGCCTCCTGGCCCTGCTGATGACCAGCCTGTCCCTGCTGCTGGCAGGCTGCGCGACGACGATCCGCAGCGAAGTCACGGCCTTCCACCAGTGGCCCGCGGCCTTGTCCGGCCAGGCCTATGTGTTCACACGGCCGGCGCCGCCGGATCTGGAGCGCCAGAACTATGAAGCGCTGCTGCGAACGCAGCTGGCGAAGCTGGGCCTGCGCGAGGCGGCCGCCGGCGAAGCACCTGCACTGACCGTGGCCATGGCGTATCAGGTCAATGGCCGCGACGTGCGAGTGATCGAGACGGTGCTGGTCGACCCCTGGTACGGCACGCCCTGGTATGGCCCCGGTTACTACACCCCCTACTGGGGCTGGCCCGGCTATGGCCATCCGTTCTACGGCCCGATGTGGCCCACGATGCCAGTGGCGCGCGAGCAGGTCCGGCAATACACGGTATTCCATCGTGAGTTGAAGGTCCGCATCGATGACGCCGTGAAAAACCAATCCCTGTATGACGTGACCGTGAAGAGCGCGGGACAGGAAGGCAACCTCGCCGTCGTGATGCCTTATCTGATGGACAGCGCGTTCCGCGACTTCCCCGGCAAGAGCGGCACCCCGCGCGTGGTGGAACTGAAGATGAAACGCTGAGCCCCGGGCCCCGGGCCCCGGGCCCTGAGCCCTGAGCCCTGAGCGCCAGGCGCCGCTCAGCTGGTCACATACTCGACCGACGCCCAGGTAATCAGGCCCAGCAGGGCCACCGTCAGCACCAGCACCAGCAGCAGCCGGCCGAAGCGCGGCGTTTGCTGGCTGCTGTTGACGGGCTGCTCATCCGGATGCTGCATCGGGTTGTCGTCGTCACGCTGGCTCATCGCGCCTTGCCCCCGGCTCAGGGCAGCAGGATGGTCGAGCCGGTGGTCTTGCGGGACTCGAGGTCGCGATGCGCCTGCTGCACGTCTTTCAGCGCATAACGCTGGTTGATCTCGATCTTGACCTTGCCGCTGGTGACCATGCCGAACAAGTCATCCGCCATCGCCTGCAGGTCGCTGCGCTTGGCGGTGTAGGCGAACAAGGTCGGGCGCGTAATGAACAGCGAGCCGCGCGAGGCCAGCTCTTGCAGCGAGAACGGCGGCACCGGGCCGGAAGCGGAACCGAAGCTGACCATGGTGCCCAGCGGCGACAGCGCGTCGAGCGACTTGGTGAAGGTATCGACGCCGATCGAGTCATACACCACCGGCACGCCCTGGCCATGGGTCAGTTCCTTGACGCGCGCCAGGAAGTCTTCCTTGTTGTAGTTGATCGTGTGGGTGCAACCGTAGGCCTTGGCCAGCTCGGCCTTTTCGTCGGAACCGACGGTACCGATCATGGTCACGCCCAGCGCCCTGGCCCATTGGCAAGCGATCAGGCCGACGCCACCGGCAGCGGCATGGAACAGGATGGTCTCGCCGCCCTTGAGCGGGAAGGTGCGGCGGAACAGGTACTGCACGGTCAGGCCCTGCAGCATCATGGCCGCGGCGGTATCG
>JACCDG010419050.1_pt1 | contig 20817 bp, 16 predicted proteins | sample 7442471 | NCBI WGS metagenome assembly JACCDG01 (sample SAMN15323444, study PRJNA562643) | freshwater metagenome | isolation source: river surface water | place: USA:Blue River Watershed | collected 2017-08-17 | reverse complement strand
CCATCGGATGAAAGCTTGGCGATTTTTCGGCAAATAGCAGCAGGTGCTTTTTCACGCCCGCCATCCCATGTACCTTCTGGTCCATAAATATTGTGATATCTAGCGATAGCCACTGGAAGTTTGTAGTTACGGTGATAAGAAAGAAATAGTCTTTCTGAGAAAAGTTTTTCCCAACCATATTCACTATCAGGGTTCGCCGGATAAGCACTAGATTCTTCGCAATTCGGATTTTCAGGATCCAATTGATTGTGTTCTGGATACATACAGGCGCTTCCAGAGTAAAAGAGTTTTGTCTTATTTATGTTATTCGTTTCATTAATTTCACGTTGCGCATCTAAAACATTTAAATTGATTGTTGCCGAATTATGCATAATGTCTGCATCGTGGTCACCGGTGAATACAAAGCCGGCTCCACCCATATCTGCGGCAAATTGATAAATCTCATCAAATGCAAAATCCGGTGAAGAAAGCGTGAGGGAGTCTTTAACGGCTTGCTGATTACGTAAGTCACGAATAAAGAATTCATCAGCCTCAGTCGGTGAGAATTCAGGTTCCTTTAGATCTATTCCTCTAACCCAGTAACCTTCGCTTTTTAAGCGCTTCACCATATGGCTTCCAATGAAGCCACCTGCTCCAAGAACTAATGCTTTTTTCATAATTGGATCCTATTAAACATGATTCATGACAAGTTGCATATAAACAGTCACATTTGGGTGATTTAAATTTGTACTGTGGCTTGGGCCGGGATCGAACCGGCGACCTAACGATTTTCAGTCGTTCGCTCGTACCAACTGAGCTACCAAGCCAAACAAGGTTCTGATATCGGCCTTTAAAAAGTACGACACCAAAACCTTTGCGACCCGGACGGGACTTGAACCCGCGACCTCCGCCGTGACAGGGCGGCGCGCTAACCAACTGCGCTACCGGGCCTTAAGAGATGGATAAACATAAGTGGCTCTTATGTCACCGCTAAGACCTTTTAAGACTTGCCGATACATCTTTACTACTTTTCTTGCGTGCCCCCAACGGGATTCGAACCCGTGTTACCGCCGTGAAAGGGCGATGTCCTAGGCCCCTAGACGATGGGGACGTTCTAAGGCTTGGCAATCCTACCCATGAAAAGGTGTGCGACCAAATGGCATTTGTAGGCACAAAAAAGCCACTAGCCGCCAGATAAAGGGGCTAATGGCTATCTTGTTGAACTGTGTGAAGCTTAGTTAAGCGCCCATCGAACGGTGATAGTCACCGTTACATCCTGTTCGCCGAGATCAATTTCAACTGCCGCCGCATCTGCTGCTCCGGCTTTTGCTGATGGAAAAGGTGATGAATAGACAGGTGAAGATTGCTCTTCAAGTGAGAGCACTTTACCTATCGAGGTTCCAAGAAGTTTTGCATAAGAAGAGGCTTTGGATTTTGCATTTGCTACAGCTGCATTGCGTGCACCTTCTGTTGCAATTGCAGGATTAAGTGTTGTTGGCGCTACTCCACCAAGTTGAACATTGTCGCCACCTGCGGTGACAACTGCTTCAATAATTGTTCCAGCCTTTGAAGCTGTGCGCACTAGAACATCAAATGATTGTGATGCGCGGTAGCCAGTGATCTTTGTTCCAGCTTCTTGTGTCCAGTTGTATTCAGGGTAGACGCTGATATTTGCTGAGCGAATATCCTTTGTTGCAATTCCTGCTTTTAGCAAAGCTGCACGAACGGCCGCTGCTGATTTGCTTGCAGTTGCAAGCGCTGCTGCATTTGTTGAACCAACAGTCGAAACAGTTGCATTAAAGCGAACCGCATCTGGGACAACAGAGATCGTGCCAACACCTGTCACAGTGATGAAGCGGTTTTCTGCCGTGCCTGAACCATTTGCTGGGATGGCGAGCGCGATTACGCCCGCAACGGCTGCAACTGTTACTGCGGTTAGGACTTTGCGAAGTTTTGTAAGTTTCATGGCTTAAGTATCTCTTATTTAGTGGGGATGGCGTGAATTACGGCTGGGAATAGTGGGAGAATATAGAGGTGGCCCAGTTCTTAAGTAATTGCAGCGCTAATGCAATGGCAGATGCTGCTGCGAGTTTACTGGCCGGTGGATTGGTGGCATTTCCAACTGAAACGGTTTATGGGTTGGGAGCTGATGCGTGTAATGCCGAAGCGGTTGCGCGAATTTATTCAGTAAAGGGTCGGCCTGCAGATCACCCATTGATTGTGCATGTTTCATCGATGGATGGTTTGGGTGACTGGGCAAATGATTTGCCGGGATATGCCATTTCGTTAGCGCGCAATTTTTGGCCTGGACCCATGACTTTAGTTATTGAGCGGTCTGTATTGGCTGGGGATTTTGTAACAGGTGGGCAGGACACAGTTGGCGTGCGAGTTCCAGACCATCCTGTTGCGCTGGGGTTGTTAGAAGCTTTTGAGCGAGTTGGTGGCAAAGGTGTGGCAGCACCTAGTGCGAATCGCTTTGGAAATGTTTCACCAACGACCGCGCAGGCTGTCAGCGATGAGCTTGGCAATTACTTGGCTGATGGTGATCAGATTCTTGATGGTGGGGCGTGTGATGTTGGAGTTGAATCAACGATTATTGATTGCACCGGGGATGTGCCAAAGATTTTGCGACCAGGTGCAATAACGGCACAGATGATTTCTGAATCGACTGGGTTGGAAGTTGTTGGGGTTGTGGAAGTAAGTGCCATCCGTGTCAGTGGTTCATTAGAGGCTCACTACGCGCCGGCAGCAAAAGTTGTATTGGATCAATCCCCTGTCGCAGGTCAAGGGTTTATTGCGATGGCAGATGTTGTGGCAGCAGATGGTGTTGTGCGATTGGCTGCGCCAAAGTCGCATGAAGAGTTTGCACGGGTTTTGTATTCTGCCTTGCGTGCCGCAGATGAGCAAGGATTAGAAACAGTTGTTGTTACACAACCACAGGGTGACGGAATCGCAATTGCAATTCGTGACCGTTTAAAGCGTGCCGCCTTTGGCAGCGCGAACAGTTAAGTCAATAGGATTTCGCTTATGTCATTGGTCGTGAAGTTATGAGCATTACAGCTACACAGTTTGCGATTTTGGGTATGTCTGCTTTTGCATTAACTGGATTGTTAACTTGGCCTGTAAGAGCTTTAGCAATTCGTTTAGGTGCTATGGACAAGCCGAATTTAGCCCGAAAGACACAATCAGAGCCGGTGCCATATTTAGGCGGAGTAGCAATTGCACTTGGAATAACAATCACAACTGTTGTTGCCGTTTTTATCGGAGGAGATGAAAGTGGGGCAAATGTAAGTAGCCTGAAGGACTTAGCTTTGACTGCATTGTTGCCCGCCCTAGTGCTGGGTGCGATGGGATTGTTTGATGATCTGCGCTCGCTATTGCCATGGCCACGTTTGATTACACAAACGTTAATTGGAACAGTTGTCGCATTTGTAATTGTTGAAAATGGAACGATTGGCATAGCCTTTGGCGGCGGAGATTTAGCTTCTGATGCTGCAAATGGTTCTTGGCTGAATACCTTGGTCACCATCCTGTGGATCGTTGGTATTTGTAATTCAATCAATTTCTTTGACAATTTAGATGGAGCTGCATCAGGTACGGTTGCGATTGCTGCGCTCGGCGTATTCATCATCGCTTTTGATCGCGGGCAGGAACTTGTCAGTGCGTTGTCGATAGTTACAGCGGGTGCAACTATTGGTTTCTTAATGTGGAACAAGTCCCCGGCAAAGATTTATATGGGCGATGCAGGTGCCTTGTTCTTAGGTATCGTTATTTCGGTTGCCACGATTCGTTTGAATCCAGGCGTTACACCAACTTGGCATTCACTGTCGATTCCTTTGATGTTGTTGGCAGTTCCTTTACTTGATACATGTGTTGCAGTCTTCTCACGTCTTGCTCGAGGTTTGTCGCCACTGACTGGTGGTAAGGATCATTTATCTCATCGCTTGGTGCGCGCAGGATTGACCCGACCAATGGCAGCGATTTCATTGTGGTCTGCATCTGGCGTGTGCGCACTATTTGCACTGGGCGCTTACTTCTTGGCCGATTCATTTGGTTCAGCATTAATCGGGACATTCGCCACTGTTTGGCTGACCGCCTTGGTGCTATTCCTTCGCACCTCGTCGCACGACTAAATCCATCTCTTCTTTGACTAGATGTACTTCAAAGTGAGTTTGATGCATGGCACAGACCCCCTAAATCTCCGATACGATTCTGCCTGCAGCGAATGAAAAGCCTTAAACTCAGAAATTCAGCGTGCAGTGGGGCCTATAGCTCAGTCGGTAGAGCAACGGACTTTTAATCCGTGGGTCGACGGTTCGAGCCCGTCTGGGCCCACTTAACCAATCAAGTATGTTCAAAAAACACCTTTGTGGACTAAGTTTTGTAATGAAGTTCAGCTGGAGATTCATCTCGGCCTACCTAATCTGAAAATCAGAGGCAGTGGTCGTTTGCCGGCGGATCTCTTTCTGTAGGGGTTTTCCTATTGAGAAGAGATTGCGCGCTCCGAACAGCTGCGGGATCGGTAAGCAACCTTTGGTCAGAAAGGTTGATTGAGCAATGCGTTTTTCTTTTGAACTGTTCAATGAACAGGTGTTGCGCCCATGACCGTAATTCGCAGATTTGTGGAATGGCTCAGCTATCACCCAACAACTGAAGAAATCGCACGCGCATTTGCAACCGAATACCTTTCTGAATTCTCACTGCTGGGCTTGCGTTTTGGTCGCATTAACAATGATGACTCAATTACAAATTTAGGTCAGTTTGGTTTTCCTGATTCAGAAAATGTTCGCGGACGAAATATTCCAAGTGATGAATGGCGGACAGTTAATTCTCCAGAAGTTCAAATAATTGCAGGACTTTCAAAAGAAAAGTGGACTCCGGATTCAAAAATGTATGTCGCTACGTTGCGCGAGCGCGGAGTAATCCAAGGGCACTTAACTATTCACTTCCACAATGCAATTACCGAAAGCCAAAAGCACCACACAGCAGAAGCGATCGAAGACCTATGCGTTCCGCTGTCCTTGTACCTTTCTTTTGTCAGCAACCCTTATGGCAATCTGGGTGGGGTCACCCCGTTGTCGGCTGAAAATCGTGATGCCGGGGCTGGGCAGCTAACCCGGCGCCAGATCTTGATCCTGCGCGGCATGGTAGAAGGAAAGACCAACCACGAGTTAGCCACCGAACTGGGCTTTTCTGTTTCGACAATCCGCCACGAGACCATGCGGATCTACCAGGCCCTTTCAGTCAGCGACCGCAAGGAAGCGGCCAAAAAGGCCATCATGCTCAGCCTGGTCTAGGCCACGCTTAACCCACTAAACCACGTTCGATGCGGCACTAGACACGCTCAAACCCTCAATGAGTACTTTACCCTTCACGATCCGATAGACTAGAGACCTGATTCCGGCAGGCTCGTTTCTCGCTGCCATTCGGCGAAAGCCCTGCTCGCACTTCCCCCTAATTACATTCAAGAACCCAATCCACGCTCAACCCACCGCAACCCAAGAATCTTTGTAAAGATTCTTTTCAAAAGGCCACAACATTTGGCCCCCAGCGGTGTCTTACTAACTAGAGGGCAAGACGTTGCCTTCGTTATGAAACTCGCGGGAGTTACTCAAATGGCACTATTGAAGTCGAAAGCGGCGAAAGCAGCTGCAGCGACCGATGCCGCCCGCATTTTGAGCACAAATCCCGCAGACGCTCTTATGGATACACCCGCACAAGGCTCAGCAGCTGATTGGTCTATCGCACAACTCAGCGCAATCTACACAGAGCACCGCACACAGCTTGTCTCTCAGGCTCGTCGCATCACAAAGAACGAGGCTGAAGCAATCGAGATCGTTCAGGAAGCATTCCTGAAGTTCATGCTCGCTGCCCCAGATCTAGATTCAGCAGATCGTGCACTTGCATACCTTCGTGCATCCGTTAACAACCTTGCGTTGAACGTAATCCGCGCTCGCGGTGCTCGTCCAAACTTGGTTGCAATCGATGCAGACACAACCCAGGAGCGCTTGAACGAGATCGCATCTGAAAACCACATCGATCTTGATACAACTATTACTGCAGCCGAAGATGCCGCGATTATCCGCGAAGCACTTGCTCGCCTAACCAGTGACCAGCGCACAGCGCTAGTTATGTGGGAAATGGAAGGTCGCACAACAGAAGAAATCGCAACAGCTTTGAATACAACTCCTGCGAATGTTCGCCACATCTTGGTGCGCGCTCGCAAGTCAATGGTCCGCGTTCTTGAGGATTGGATCATTGATGAAAAGACTGGCCTGACAGCACTTAATGCACTTTCAACAACATACAAGAAGACAGTTGAAATCGCGCAGAAGTCTTCAAAGGCTGCTCTTTCTCTTCTTCTGGTTATTACAGCTTTCCTAGGCTTTAACTCAATGACTGGAAATGAAAGCCCAGTACTGCCAGTTGTTGCCCAGGTTGAAACAGAGACATCACCAATGTCTCCTGTTGCACCTTCAGCATCTGCCACAGCCACCGCAAAGGCACAAGCTGCAGCAACTGCGGCTGCAAAGAAGGCTCAACAAGCAGCGATCAACGCAAAGATCGCAGCACTTTCATTCTTTGGGCTTGATAAGAACGGCGTACCAACAGGCTTTTCAGTAACCGATGAAGCATCAATTGCCGGTAAGGCCCGTGTAACAAAGGGAATTTCAACAGTTGGTACTTCAGGCATACTGATCAACAACCAGTTCATTACTGCTTCAGTTGGCCCAAATGTTCTTATCGATCAGTTGATCACAATCGATGGAACAGGTACAAACTACGACATCAACACCATCAACGTTGGCTTTGCTGGTAACTGGAACTCAGTTGAGATCAATTCGACTGAAACATCAATTGAGCGCCTAGCAAATGGGCAGCACTTGATCACATCAACATCGAACATCGGCTACTTGAAGCCATCAACTTTCTCGATCCCAACTGGTTCACGCGGCTATGACCTAGCTGATGCACCAGCAACGATCACAACTCGAATTCTTCTGAACTCAGGCAAGACCACCATCCTCGCGCAAGCGGTGCAGGTGGTGAACAAAAACTAAATAGGTTTCCTCGCCGCGTCCGGATACACGGTGGGGAATTTGGTGAATCAGCACGTGCGATTCATCGAATCGGGTGAAAAAGACCCTCTCATGACATATGAGAAGGCATTTTTTACCCAAAGCCGAGGTCGGGAAATTCCCGAAATCGACTAATCGAAAGGAAACAAATGTCTACAAAGACAACTTTCAAGCGCATCGCGCTTGCAACTGTTGCTGCGTTGGGATTTGGTGTTCTATCGGCAGTTCCATCATTTGCCGGTACTTCAGCAACTCCATTCAGAATCACAGCAGCGCAGGGATCACTTCCTGTTGCAGCTGCAGCAACAATGACTGCAACACAGCTAAGTGGCCCAAACAACTTTGTTGAAATCACTGCAAATAATGACTTTTCAGATACTTCATCTGTAACAGTTACTGTTTCAGGTTCAACAATCAGCACATTCTCACTTGCAACAAGTGGTGGTACGACTTCGAACACTCTCTTGAATGCAGCTGCAAATGTCTTGACGTACACAGAGGGTGACAACATTGATGGCTCACTCATTCGTATCCCAGCTACAGTTGCTGGAACAATCACAGTAACTGTTGCATCACGTTCAGTAACAGCTGGTGTAGTAACATCTACAACTGCTCAGACAATCACATTCACTGTGTTTGATCGCAAGACTTGGAGCGATCGTTACTCAACAGCAACTGCTGCAGGAGTTAGCGTCGGCTCAGGAACTGGCGTTTGGGCAAGTGGTGAAACAATCTACGGTCCAAAGGGAACTTTAAATGCAGCACCAGTAAACGTTGCAGCTATCACCTTTGACTTCGAAGATTCAACAGATGTTGATCTAAACTCAACAACTGGAACATTCCCATCAGCTCGCGCTGTAATCAAGTCAGGTCCAGGAAATCTTCGCTGGGGTTCAGAGAATGCTATTGGTCGCGATGTAACTCTAGTGACTACAGCTCAGGCTCCAGTATTGAACGTTTTCAATGACGGAGTTTCTGGTACAGCAGTAATTGAAATCTTTGTTGGTGGAGCTACAACTGCTTCATTCACAAAGTCAGTTTCATTCTACGGTGCTGTAACTTCACTAGTTGCAACTCAAGGACTATACGTTGCTAACGCTGCAGGCGGAGCATGGGGTTGCGGTGCATCTTCATGTGCGGCAACTTCAGTTGCTACAACACCTGCTGCAACAATTACAGCAACAGATGCAAATGGAACACTTGTTCCATACCTAACACTTGCAGCAACATCAACAAGTACAACTGACTTCTCAAGCTCTGTAAGTATTACTCAGAGTGCAACAGGTCCAGGAACATACTTCTCAGATGTAGTAGTAGTTACAAACGGTAAGTCTGGAAGAACTGCAAACTACACATGGGCATCAGGAACAGTTGTTACTAACGCTCTAACCTATGCACTTGGAACAGCTATGACTGCGGTTGCATTCACAGCGACTCCAGGATCAGCAATCGGCCAGGTTGGAACAATGGCTGTAGCTCTAACAGATGCTTCAGGGAATAAGCCATTTGATGCTGCTTACACACTTGATCTAAAGTCAAGCTTGTCACTAACAGGATCAATTGCTCCTGCGACAGCAACGACAATTAGCCAGAGTGGTACAACAACTAGCTACATCGTCCTAAACGGTGCTGGTTCATGGACATTCTTCAACCCACTAGTTGAGGGTGAAGTGTCACTAGCTGGTTCAACATTCGGCGGTAAGGCAATCACTGCTTCATGGAAGGTTGAAAACACAACAGCAAATGCAGCAGTAGATGCAGCACAAGAGGCAATTGATGCAGCAAATGCAGCAACTGATGCAGCTAACGCTGCAGCAGAGGCAGCAGATGCAGCAACAGCTGCAGCACAAGATGCTGCAGATGCAGTAGCTGCTCTATCTACTCAGGTATCAGAGATGGTCGCTGCTCTACGCAAGCAGATCACAGCTCTGACTAACCTAGTAATCAAGATCCAGAAGAAGGTAAAGGCGTAAGCCCAAGTCTTTGGAAGGATTTAACTCTTAGGAGTTAGCTCTAGTCCGAAGCCCGGCTCTCTCGTATGGGGGAGCCGGGTTTCGGCTTTTTACATAAAAATCTTGTACAATTTCACAAATTTCTCTCAGATCGGTATTTGATGCCCAACAAGCTGCCTAGTCAAAAGACTTTTAAAATTCTTTCTCAACTTGTGAGTGCATCAATGCTGCTCTGTTTTATCAATTTTTCTTTTCTTCCACAAGCCGCAGCTAATGATCAGGCGTGTCGCAACATTTCGGTGTCCAGCAGCGCAGTCAACGCGAGTTCAGGCTCGGGAGTCTGGAGCGGTAGTGGCGAGATTTATGGGCCAAAGGGAACCCTGAATCAGGAAGCAACTAGAATTGCGTCATTCACAGCGTCAGGTGCGACTCCGTTTAATGCGACTATTGAGGGCCCGGGCAATCTGCAATGGAATGGTCAGACTGCATATGGGCGAGATGTCCTCAACTCACCTACAGCTTCTAGCGTTCTTGATGTGTTTAACGATGGCACATCAGGATCTTCAATTGTTCGAGTAAATTTCCGCAACTCCGACGGAACAACATGCACCTACGCAAAGACAATTTATTTTTACGGCGCCGTAACCTCATTGATTGCAACGCAGGGATTGTATGTCGCTGATGCAGCTGGAGGTACATGGGGCTGCGGTGCATCATCATGTTCCTCAAACTCAATTGCCACCACACCAGCAGCTACTATTTCAGCCAGAGATGCAAATGGTGTACCCGTCCCATACCTAACACTGGTGGCAACTTCATCCAGCACTTCTGACTTTTCGAGCAGCGTAAGTGTTTCTCAGAGCAGTGCGGTAGCAGGAACGTATTTCTCAAATGTGAATGTTGTAGCAAAAGGTGTATCTGGGAAAACGGCAAATTATTCCTGGGCATCAGGAGATGTTAAGACCAACTCTCTGACATATTCACTTGGCACACAAATCAGCTCGGTTGCATTCACGGTTGATGCTGCTCCTTATCGTGGTCAACTAGGAACAATGGCCGTTGCCCTCAAAGATGTTTCAGGAAATAAACCATTTGATGCTGTTTATACATTGGATTTGAAATCAAACCTGTCTTTAACGGGATCAATTGCTCCTGCCAGTTCAACGACTATAAGTCAGTCTGGCAGTACAACTAATTACATGATTCTTAACGGTGCAGGTTCGTGGGACTTCTTTAATCCAATCGTTGAAGGTGATGTATCTCTTTCAGGGTCAACCTTTGGTGGTATAGCAATTACAAGTTCGTGGCGAGTTGATAGCGCTCGAGCTACTGCAAGTGCGAACGCTGCAGCAGAGGCAGCAGAGGCAGCAGAGGCAGCAACTGATGCGGCTAATGTTGCTTCAGAGGCGGCAGATGCAGCAACAGTTGCCGCACAAGATGCGATAGAGGCAATTACTGCCCTATCTTCCCAAGTTTCTACACTGGTCGCCGCTCTTGGTAAGCAAATAAGATCATTAACAAATCTTGTGACTAAAATTCGAAAGAAAGTGCGCGCGTAATCATTTGGCTCTTTTTCTGGACTTAATTTAAAACCCAGCAGCCTTAGCTAACAACAATCCAACGTCATCAATTTCATTATCAAGGACCTGGGTATAAATTCCCATGGTCACTCGTGGATCAGAATGCCCAAGTAGGCGCTGTGCAGTGGTTACGTGCACTCCTTGTTGCTTGAGCAAGTATGCGTACGTATGACGCAGTGAGTGGATATCAACACCGTAAGGCTTTAAGACCTTGCGCAGAGTTTTAGGGCTCTTTGGAAAGACTTTAAATGGACTGACAAGCGGCACTGACCTAATGCCCGCCTTGCTCTTCGTTTGCCCATGCACCGATTTATTGATCCAGACTCGGTCATCGCGGATGTCTTCAATTGATAATGCAACAGCTTCAGACCAACGCAAACCATGTAGCGCCAAGAATCTTATGTGGGCGGAGTACTTGCCAAAAGCTCCTGCTGAAACTTCTTCCCACGTAAGGAACTCTCGCGGTTTAACCATAATCTTCGGCCCAGAGACTCCATGGGCTGGAGAGGTTTGGACCACCTCTTGAGCCAGCGCCTCTCTAAATACAGTTTTCAACACAGCCAATGCAGTGGCAGAGGTTTGGGGTGGCAATCCATGAATGGCACTTTGAATATCTAAACGCGTAATGTTTCGAATATCGCGATGTGCAAGGGTCGGGAAAATATGCAGGCGCAACGAAGAATGGTAAGTAGCAAAGGTCTTTTGACGAATCGGTAAATGATTGATCGTTTGCAGCGCAAAACTTTCAAATAACACTATTGCTCGTTTCCATTTCAGTTTCGAAATCAAAAGGAGTTAGCTCTAAAAACATAATGAAGCACTCCCGTGAATATCTCAAGACAGTTTTTACAATTAGGCGTCTAACTATTTGTGTGACCAGTTCAAACATATTGACTGGTCACTTGATAGTTAATAAAAACCAGCTATCTCAATGAAGAGATAACTGGCTTTTAAATTTTGTGCACCGGAGTTCGATTCAATTAAGAACCGAACTCCGGCTTAACACATTAGATCAGATGAAAGTCGTGCTGATTAAGCACGTACCTTCTTCTGGATCTTGATTACTAGGTTTGTAAGAGCTGTGATCTGCTTACGTAGAGCTGAAACTAGCTCTGTAACCTGAGTAGATAGAGCCGCTACTGCATCTGCAGCATCTTGCGCTGCAGCTGTTGCTGCATCTGCTGCTTCTGCTGCAGCGTTAGCTGCATCAGTTGCAGCATTTGCTGCATCAGTTGCTTCTGCTGCTGCGTCTGCTGCTGCCTGAGCTGCTGAATTGTCAGCTTCTACAGTTGCTGTGCTTGTAAGTACAGCACCTGCTGCTGTGTAACCAGTTATTGTCCATGGACCCTGTGAAACAGGTGCATATGTATAACGTACCTTCTTGCCATCTACGATTGTCGCAGTTGTCCAAGCTGATGCTGTTACTGTGTTTGCTCCACCGAAATCAAGCGTTGACTCAATTCCGCCGGCAATGATGTTTTGACCATCAAAGGCTTTATTTCCTGAAGCATCAGTACCACTGAATGTGATGACTGCGGCTTGACCTGGTAGGTATGTTGTCTTATCGAATGCAACTGCAGTCTTAACGGCTGCGCCACCAAGTGTGACAGTTACAGGAGTTGCTGAGAGCAATGTTCCCGCACCATTTACAAAACTAAATGTAATGGTTGCTGTCTTGCCTGATGTATTTGCATTTGATGTGTATAGATAGTGCTGTACGAATGTACCAGCTGAAATATCCAAGTTAACGAGGTCGCTAATTCCGGCGTCAATGAACTGACGAGCAACACTGTTAACCACAGTTACATCGCTGATCGTTGCCATTGGAGCTGTTGAAGTTGGGATTGCCCAACCATTTGCGTCCTTAACAACAACTGCAATTGCTGGGGCAGTATCGAAGTCAACTGTCTTAGTAGTTCCACCGATTGCGTTCGTTACAGTATTTTGTGCTGTACCTGCTGAACCATTTGTTGCACCTGAAGTTGATCCGATTGGACGCACCATAGTTGCAGAAATCGTTGCAGCATCACCTAGGAAGCGAACTGTATAAGTCTTCACAGTCGCGTCATTAACAGTGATTGTCAATGTTCCTTCTCCAGAAGTTCCATCTGAGTAGATGTCAATTGTAGAAGTTCCATTTGCCAACTGGCCATTTGCAACAGACCAAGTCTTTGACTTCACAACGACATCAGCTGTTGAAGCGATAGCTGATAGTGAACCCTTACCTGTGATCGATGCAGATACAGTCTTAGCATAGGCAACGGCTGAAATTGTTGCTGCTAGCTGGTCCTTCTGAACAATCGTTACAGTCGCTGAAGAGTTAGTCTTATCTGAAGCTAGCGCCCAAACAATTCCATCTCCACCTGCTGATGCAGCAGCGTAGTAACCATTAGATCCAGCAGCAATAGCTGCTGTGCTGTATGAATATGCAGGTGTGTATGGCTGTACTGTCCAAGTAAACCCACCGGCTGAAACTGTCTCACCAGCAGCAGCAGTTGCTGCTGCGTTTACAGTGATTGTGTATACAACGCTGAATGCTCCAGTTAGCGCATCCTTAGTTGCAGTAGAAGTAATTACTGCCGCAGGATTGCGTACAAGTGAAACACTTCCACCAGTTGCAACTCCAGTTACGTTGAACGTGCTACCAGCAGCTGTTCCACCAAGGGTAAATGTGTTTTCGGTCCATGTAGAAGATGCAGGAGTGTTTGTGTAAGGCTGTGTGATTGTTGCTGTTGCAGAACCACCGGCAGTGATTGTTCCAATAGCTGTTGCTGGAACGATTGTAGCTGTTCCTGCCTTTGAACCAATTGTTAAGGTAATTGTAGATACATATGTTGAGATAACTCCACCAGAACTTACAGTCTGAGTGAGCTTTACCTTTGCGCCGGTATCAGTTGAAGCCAATGAAGCGCGAGCAACGTTTAGGTAAACTTTTCCAGATGCTGTTGCATAGTTAGCTGCAGCTCCAGTTAGCGTTACTGCTAATCCTGAGATTGTCACAGTACCGTTGTTCAACGTGTTGTAACCTGTTGCTGCATTGTAAGCAGTTGCAACAGTTGTTGTACCTGAAACTGTCAATGACATTGTCAAAGCTGAGGCAAGTGTTACGTCTTTTGCTACTCCACTGTCGTTAGCTGTGACTGTTACGGTTGTTGTGTCAGTACCTGCAGCTAGTGATGAATCTAGAGTTGCTAGATCAAGTTGAACTGTTCCAATGTTGGCAACAGTTGCACCTGAACCAACTAGTCCGACCTGTGTGTCATACGCTGTTGGAGCTGTATATGAAGCTCGGAAGTTTGTAGCTGCAGATGCAGGAGCAACTGAAGTAACAACGCCAAGACCCAAAGCTGCAACTGCCACAAGCGCGTAGCGCTTGAAAGTTGTCTTTGTAGACATTTGTTTCCTTTCGATTAGTCGATTTCGGGAATTTCCCGACCTCGGCTTTGGGTAAAAAATGCCTTCTCATATGTCATGAGAGGGTCTTTTTGAATAGTCGTGAGCAAATGGGGTGATGCTTAGTACCCTTGGGGCATGCGAGAGAAGGCTGAATCGACCCTAGGCAAGGTGCTGGTATTGGCTCTAGTCGCAGCGACAATTCTGGTGACACCTTTTTGGTCACTAGATCCAATAAACCCAATCAAGATGCTGGCGGTGTCTGCGGCTGGATTTATGGGGCTTGGAGTATTGCTAGTAAATCAAAGGGTTTTGATGCTCCGACGCTTTAGGCTTCCATTGATTTTGATATCTAGCTTTATGGTCTGGCAGTTAGTAGTACTTATAGTCAATAGCGGTGAAAAGCTTCAACAGCTGTTTGGTACAAATGGTCGAAATACTGGCTTTATTACTTACCTGGCATTCTCTATCCTTTTTGTTGTCGCCATGACAGCTTCTTCACCTAAGTTCTTAAGTCGTTTCTTACGAACGACTCTTATAGTTGGCGTGGCTTCTCTGGGATATGGAGTCGTTCAAGCTGTTGGTGCAGATCCAATTGATTGGATTAATCCATACTCCCCTGTATTTGGTTTTTTGGGTAATCCTAATTTTCAATCCTCACTGCTTGGTATTCTTGGCGCGATTGTATTTACGTATCTTTTATCTGAATCGGTAAAGATTCATGTAAAAGTTGCTTATATTATTTATTTGTCTGTAACTATATTTGTAATCAAAGAAACGGATTCACAACAAGGATTTCTCGTCTTATTGATTGGGTCAGCAATTTCGATTGGATTTTTTGTCAATTTTAAGAGTCGATTGTTGGGTTTTTCATATGTTGGAGTAGCGACAGTTGGTTTTGTTGCGATGTTATTCGGTACTTTGAATAAGGGGCCCTTGGCATCGCTTTTGTATAAGGACTCTGTCACATACCGAGGTGACTACTGGCGTGCTGGCTGGAAGATGACAGTGGACAACCCATTTTTTGGTGTTGGGCTTGATAGCTACGGGGATTGGTACCGCAGAAGTCGCTCACTGGAAGCAACATTACGACGTGGTCCTGATGCAACAAGTAATGCTGCGCACAATGTATTCCTTGATATTTCATCCTATGGCGGCTTTCCATTGGCACTTGTTTACTGCGCACTAATGGCTTTGGTGGCCCTATCGGCAGTTAGGGTAATCAAGCGATCAGAAGTTTTTAATGCTGGCTTTATTGCATTATTGGCCGGATGGGTTGCTTTTCAGGCTCAGTCGATAATTAGTATCAACCAGATCGGTTTAGCCTTGTGGGGCTGGATTTTGTCAGGCTTGATAATTGGATACGAGATCAATAGTCGCAGTGGAAATGAAGTTAGGGAAAAGAAAACTGGCAAAGCTGTTACAAAGTCAAGTGAAGGATCTGCCGCTACAAGTTTGTCAATCTTTTCTGGATTAATTGTTGGCGTACTTATGGGCATGCCGCCGTACTTGGCTTCTGCTAAGTACAAAGGAGCGCTGGAAACTAGTGATCCTGTTGTAATTAAAGAGGCTGCATATATTTGGCCGATTGATTCCAGTCGAATGATTCAGGTTGCAATGACATTGAATGACAATAAGTTAGAAGATCAAGGCCTGCAGGTTGCTTTGGATGCAGTTAAAAGATTTCCGGACAATTACAAAGCTTGGAGCACTCTAAGTTTGATGAAAAAGGCAAATGGTGAGCAAAAAGCTCAAGCTTTGGCACAAATGAAACGCTTAGATCCATTTAATCCAAATCCGAAATAACTAGGTAACCTATTCCAATGCGCGTAGCAATCATCGGTCAGGGGTATGTGGGTCTAACTATTGCCCTTGGTGCAGCAGGTGCAGGACATAGCGTTGTCGGGTTTGATGTAAATGAAGCTTTGGTTACAGGGTTGAATTCTGGCAAATCACACATTGAAGGAATATTTGACAAAGACTTGTCAGGGCTCATAACCACTGGCACCTATACCGCTAGCGCAGACCCAACTGTTTTGGATGACTGCGAAGTAATTGTTATTGCGGTACCAACTCCGTTAGATTCAGATAGAAACCCAGATTTATCTTATGTCCACTCAGCAAGTGATTTGATATCACAGCATGTGAGCATTCCAGCACTAGTTGTAAATGAATCAACTAGCTATCCAGGCACTTTGCGCAACGAAATCGCAGCACGCATTAAAGGAGTTGATCATCTTTATGCATCTTCGCCAGAGCGAGTAGATCCGGGTAATACCACGTGGGGAACGAAGAACACCCCACGTTTGATTGGTGGTTTGACTCCACCTGCTCTTGCTAGGGCACGCGAGTTTTACGGCAGTTTCTGCGACTCAATCATTGAGGTTTCATCTCCAGAGGTAGCAGAGGCTGCAAAGATATTTGAGAATACCTTCCGCCAGGTGAACATCGCATTGGTTAATGAGTTTGCTCAGATTGTAGATGCTTTAGGGATTTCAGTTCGGGAAGTCTTAGATGCTGCAGCGACAAAGCCATATGGGTTTATGCCATTTAACCCAGGTCCTGGCGTTGGCGGGCACTGTATTCCTGTTGACCCAAGCTATTTGGCACATGTTGCAAACCAAGTTGGCGTTCCAGCAACTTTTATCAAACGCGCCAACGAAGTCAACCTTGCAATGCCCGCATACATTGTAAAGCGTGTGATTGCAGGTAGTGGTGGATCGATTAAGGGCAAGAGGGTTATTGTAGTTGGCGTTTCTTATAAATCAAATGTTGCAGATACCCGTGAAACACCAGCTGCTGCGATAATTGATTTGTTGCGTGAACAAGGTGCGATAGTTACTTGGCATGATGATTTAGTTGCTACTTGGCGCGGGGAATCTTCATTATCGATTGCAGGTGCCGACGTAGCTGTCATTGTTACAAAACATGATGGCGTCGATTTAGCTGCGATTAGAGCTTGCGGGTATGTATTTGATTGCACCGGACAAATAGCTGGCGTTGACGGGATTTAGTGCGCAGCGATATCGCTGATTATTTGCTTTAAGTCTTTAGTCGGTGCCCAACCAATCGCACCTTTTACCTTTGAAATATCAGGTACTCGGCGCTGGATATCTTCAAAGCCCGCTGGGTATGCATCTGAATACGGGGTGTAGGTAATTTCAGATTTGGATCCAGTCACCGATAAGACTTGATCTGCAAGCTGCTTAATGGTTACCTCGCCGGTGCCACCTACGTTATAGACGTCTCCGATTGTTGAATTTGTGGCTGCCATTATTGCAATAGCTTGGACGGCGTCTAGAACATGGCAAAAGACACGTGATTGTGTGCCATCGCCGTAAATTGTGATTGGTTCATTCTTTAATGCTGCGTGCACAAAGCGTGGAACAACCATTCCGTATCGTCCGGTTTGGCGTGGTCCAACAGTGTTAAACAAGCGAACAGTTGTGACAGGTAGTTTCTTTTCTTGGTGCAATGCAAAAGCCATACCTTCTTCAATTGCTTTGGCATCGCTGTATGTCCAACGAATTTTTTGTGGAGCGCCAACGACCCTGTCATCTGTCTCTGAAAGAGGCTGCTTTGGGTTTTTTCCGTAGATCTCTGATGTACTGGCGATGATAATTCGTTTGTTGTGTTCAGCGGCAGCATTTAAAACTACTTCACTACCTGTGATGTTTGTGCTCATTGATTCCAGTGGTGATTCCAAAATTGTATTCACGCCAAGAGCTGCTGCCATATGCAGAACTAGATTTGAATCTTTGGCTAGCTGATCAATCAATTTAACATTTCGAATATCACCATCGACGGTTGTTACCTTGCCATCTAAGTGAGCGATATTTGATTTCGATCCAGTTGAAAAGTTATCCAGCAATGTGACTTGGTGACCGGCGTTAAAATAGTGATCTGCCAAATGGGATCCAATAAAACCGGCACCACCAGTGATCAATATGCGCATAGGTAAACCTTATTTCACAATCGATTTATATAGTTCAACATGAGCGTTAATCATTCGATCTACTGAAAACAACGCTTGAGCACGAGCGGTGGCTAGGCGGCCCATTTCATCGCGCGTGGTTTTATCTAGGATTAGGGATTCAAGGGCAGATGCGATAGATCCAGCGCTCTTGTTGGTGACGATCCCTGTTTCATGGTTCAGGATGACTTCAGAGACAGAACCAACATCGGTGGCAACAACTGGCTTTCCAGCTAATTGAGCTTCGATCAAAGCAACTGGCATTCCTTCATTTTCACTGCTGGAAAGGATGATGTCGGACGCGCCAAATAAATCCGCAGCATCTGCCCACCCAATGACGCTGACATTTGAAGGAGCTGAGGCCTTAACTTGTTCTAATAGATCTCCTCCACCAGCTAAAACAAAATGTGTATCAGGCAGGGAATCTGCAACTTCTAAAGCACGCATCGGGTTCTTAACTCCAGTTACACGGGCAATCCAACCAACGATCGGTGCCCCGGTGCCCTCAAGATTTAAGTTCTTTAGTGCTTGTTGTTTAGGTGTCACACTAACTGGAATAACACCAGGTGGAATGTTTACAAACTGAGCACGGTGGCCAATTTTTTGTTCTAATAATTCATCAGCAACTCTGCGACCAACAGTTACTAGTTTGACCGAATTTTTCGCAAACTTTTTTTCGAGCTCAACAATTATCTTGGTTTTAAAACCTGAAAATTCCGGATCATCTAGCAAGTGACCATGAAATGTGTGAACAATAGGTACCGGTTGTTTCTTCATGCGAATTACATAGCCAGCTTTGAATGTGTGGGTATGGATGATGTCAGGTTTTACTTCGCGAATAATCTTTTCTAACTGCTTGCGCGCCAAGTGATCTTTGATTGGTCTGATAGATCTACCCATAGCTGGAACTCGAATTAAATCAATGGTTTGCGCTGACGGATCTTCAACTTCGGCACCTTGGACAAAACCTGTTGCAACAAAGGTTTCAATACCGTGTTTTGGTAATTCAGTAGTAAGCTGGGTTATGTATCGCGCAGTACCGCCAACATTTAGGCGAGCGATTACATGTAAAACCCGCATGGCTAGTTTGCTTCGTAAGCGGCAACTACTTCTGCCGGATTGCCGATCATCTTTACGTGCCCGTCTTCAAGCCAAATTGCACGGGTGGCGAGTTCACGAACAGCAGCCATATTGTGTGACACCAAAACAACTGAAGCGCCACCAGTGATTAAGCTTTCCATTCGAGCCTTAGATTTCATTTGAAAGTCTGCATCACCTACTGATAGAACTTCGTCTACAAGTAGGACCTCTGCTTGTTCGTCTGTGGCTGTGGCAAAAGCTAAACGCGCAACCATTCCTGAGGAGAATGTGCGCAGTGGAAAATCCATATGGTCCGTGACTCCAGCCCATTCACCTATAGCGGCAGTGCGCTCTTTGACATGCTTAACGTCGCGTCCCATAAGAGCTGAATAGAAGAGGACATTCTCTGCACCTGTCATCTCGCTGTGGAAACCCGCGCCAAGCTCAATCATTGGGGCAATCTTGCCAACTATCTTTGACGTGCCCTTGGTTGGTGGAAGAACGCCTGCAAGAATTTTCAGGAGTGTTGATTTACCAGCTCCATTTCGTCCAAGGATTGCAACGACTTCACCTTTTTCGACAGAGAATGAAACATCATGAAGTGCCACGTAATTAACTATTCGAACTCTTCCCTTGATTGCATCTCTGAATAACTCCTTAATCGATCCAGTTCGATTTTTGAGGACTCGATAAGTAAGGTTGACGTTTTTAACCTCGATAACTGCCATCAGAGCATCGCCACCGTTCTCGGCCAAAACTTCTTAAAAACAAAAGTTCCGACAATTATTGAAAGTGCACTGGTAGAAAACATAAATATCCAGTCACCAGCTGTTGCAACTGCGTTATTTGAAAATGCCCAACGAAAAACATCTAGGTAGCTAGTGAGGGGATTAAACTGAATAACCTTTTGAAGTCTAGAACTCAAAACAGATAGTGGATATAGAACGGGAGTAAAATACATTAAGATCATTAGAAGAACATTTACAATATTTCTCATATCGTCATATCGAATATACAAAATAGACAAAGTCAAACCAATGCCTGCCGTTAAGAACGCCAGGCAAACTCCAACAGTCAAGACAAGTGGCATTGTCCAAGCAAGAGGCTGTCCGGAAACGTAGCAAACAATTGCTAGTGGAACTAAACCAATAAGGAAGTTCACTAATCCGGCGAGAGCTGTCGAGATAGGAAAAATTTGCGGAGGAACATAAATTTTCGTAAGTACAGATCCGTTACTCGCAATTGACTCGGCAGAAATTGTTACACCCTGGCTAAAGAAAGTGATGAGCAAAATACCCGCCATCAAATACGGTGCGTATTGCTGAGTTCCTGGAAGGCGTGATGCGAAAACAAATGAGAAGACGACCCATAAAACAAAGCTTGTGAGCATTGGATTCAGCAGGGTCCAACCGATGCCTATAACGCTGCGCTTGTAGCGAAGAGTTAGTTCGCGTCCTACAAGAAGGCGAATAAGTTGGGAGTACTTCATGATGGGTAAAGGGTATCGGTGGTTTAAGTGGTACACCCCGGTTGCGCTCACCTAGTTCTCAGAGTTCTGCGGTGTAATTAAGGCATGACGCAGTCGACCCGCATTTATAAGCATTCTGCCGCTGGAACTGATTGGGCGGCGCTGGCTTTGGGTGCTGGGTTGGGGCTGACCTTGGCGTTGCAGGCGACGACGCTGCGCAGCGGGGATTTCAAGGACTTTTATTCAGTCGTTGTGACGATTAGCCGTTTGGCAGCTTTGGTAGGCACGTATTTATCTGTGGTTGGAATCTTCT
>JACCDG010464728.1_pt1 | contig 20825 bp, 7 predicted proteins | sample 7442471 | NCBI WGS metagenome assembly JACCDG01 (sample SAMN15323444, study PRJNA562643) | freshwater metagenome | isolation source: river surface water | place: USA:Blue River Watershed | collected 2017-08-17 | reverse complement strand
GTTACCGTCGTATTATTGGCAACAACTAGTCCAGCACCACTTGCAAAAATATCTTTCGTCGCATGCGAGTCATTGATAACTAAATTGTAATAATCGGTAGCCCCAAAATCATGAATCGTGCGGGTATCAACGGTCCCGTCATTATTCCCCACATACGTCCATGTCCCTGAATTTATATCCTGAGTTAATGATATTGTTTCAGTACCCGTCGCATTAATATTACCGTCATTACTTAATGTGCCGGATAGAGTAATATTCTTTCCATTCAATGTCAGATTGGTTGACGCTTGCAATGTTAAGTCTACTAAAGAAATATTATTTGCTAAAACAGGTTGATTAGCTGTCGATGGAATAATAACTGTATCGCCTGTAATTGGAATAAGTCCTAAATTCCAATTTGTTGGAGTATCCCAATCTGTATCTGTTGTTCCTGTCCATGTGAGTGTTGCTGCGCCAAAGATCCAATTGGTATTATTCTGGGTTGATGATGAGGCTGTATCAGGACGGCCAACCAACATCAATCCTGTAGCATTATTATCTTGAACATCGACAAATTGAATATTCTGTAAACCACCCGCTTGTAAATTTAAATTTGTTTGGGTGGCGGCAACGGAGGAACGTAAACTAAGCAATTGGGCAGCCGCTCCATTAAGAGTCAGATTATTGACAATGGTCTGCGTTGCAGAGGCCGCAAAAGTTAATGTGTCTGCCGCTGCAACTACTTTACGTAATTGATAAAATGTTGTATCCCCTGTCATCACTTGATTAGTCCCATCAAGTGTGACCTTACCGGAAGAATGTGTAAATGTCCCACCACTATGTGTCCAATTCCCTGCAACTGTAAATGTGGTATTGGTGACGCCTAAAGGTGCTGTCAATGTCCCCGACGATATTGTCACATTGCTATTGGCATCAATGGTTGAATTGGTGGCTGTCCATGTACCTCCATTGACAGAGATCGCTCCATTGACAATAACGGCATTGCTATTTGTCGACGTATCAAGCGTACCAGCTGTTACGGTTAATGCGCCATTAACCGTGAAAGCCCCATTGGTTTGAAAAATATCTTTTGTCGTATTAGGATCATTGATAATCAAATTATAAAAATCAGTAACGCCAAAATCTGTCAATACGCGCGTATCCGCTGTCCCATCATTATTACCGACGAATTGCCATGTCCCGGAATCGGTGTCTTGGGTCATGGTAATCGTTTCAGCTCCCGTTGCAATAACTGTACCATTATTTGAAAATGTTCCGGTTGCTGTAATATTTTTTCCATTAAGGGTAAGTATGGTGGTGGGTGCTTGCACCGTAAGACCGGAGATTGTAATATTGGTTGCCAAAATTGGTTGGTTAGCAACTGTAGGAATAATCACATTATCAGCGGCGACTGGAACTGTTCCTAAATCCCAGTTCGATGGCGTATCCCAATCAGTCGACGTAGATCCATCCCATGTGAATGTTGCTCCAGTGAAATTCCAATGATCATTATTACCTAAATTCGTGGAATGCCGCCCTACTAATAAAAGACCTGTTCCCGATGAGCATGGAGTTGTATCACTAAGACACGAATCAATATCCCGCACACTGAGATAATCTAAATCTTGCGTCGCACCTGTTGTTAAAACTAAATCAGCCTGTGTCCCTGCAGCGGAACTGAGCACCGATAATAATTGACCCACAGCCCCATTAAGTTTTAAATCATTAGTCACCGTAATTGTTGAAGCCGCATCAATTGTCAATGTCGCTGCTGCGGCCACCACTTTACGTAATTCATAAAATGTGGTTGTCCCGGTCAATGATTGATTTGTCCCATCGAGTGTTAATTGACCACTAGAATTTGTAAATGTGCCGCCACTATTAGTCCAATTACCGGCTAAGGTGAATGCTGTGTCTGTTACACCTAAAGGTGCAGTGAAAGCCCCACTCGATAAGGTAAAATCTCCATTAGCATCAATGGTTGAATTTGTCGCCGTGAATGTACCACCATTGACAGTGGTATTGCCTGCAATCACAACCGCATTACTATTCGTTGACGTATCTAATGCACCACTTGTCACCGTTAAATTACCATTAATGGTTAATGCCCCATTGGTACGGAAGAGTTCCCGATTGGCGGGGGTGGCATTGGCATCATTAATGACTAAATTAAAAAATGTTAATGCCGTTGCCCCATTGATAGTCAGGATACGCGTATCCGATGTCCCATTACCATCGCCGAGATACGTCCATGTCCCTGAATCCGTGTCCTGGGTTAAGGTCAATGTTTCAGTACCTTTCACACGCACATTCCCATCATTGCTAAACGCTGTTGTAACGACGAGATTATACCCATTAGTAGTTAAACTCGATCCTGTTTGAAGGGTCATATTACCGACAGACACATGGGCATTTAAGACAGGTTGATTCGCTGTGGCTGGAATAATAACGGTATCACCCGCCGCTGGCACTAAACCGACATCCCAGTTAAATGGGTTTTCCCAGTCGGTTAAATCAGCACCTGCGTGCGCATCAGCACCTTGCCAGGTGGCGGTGACATTGGTAAAAGACCAATTAACATTATTACCCGAATCAACGGAAGAATTACGCGCTACTAACGTGGGGCCACCAGAGGCATCGGAATCTTTCACATCCAAAGCAAGCATGGATTGGGCACCGCCCGCTTGTAGTTTAACCTTGGCCTGAGTGCCATCGGTTGTACTACGAATAGACAATAAATTACTAGCGGCACCACGCATAATAAAATAATTGGTAACGGTTTGACCAGTGGGAGACGCTACGACATCTTCGAACTTAATGGTGTCAGCGGTCGTAACTTGTTTCGTGAAATTATAAAACGTGGTTGACCCAAGAATTTGCTGATTTGTTCCATCAAATGTTACAGTGCGCGTGCCAGGCAAGAACGTTGCCGTATTATTCCAATTCTTTCCAACTGTTAAATCAAAATTATTAATATCAAACGTACCAGCGGTGTTAGTAAATGTATTATTGATATCGGTTAAATTATTTACAATTTGAAGCGTACCAGCACCGGTGTGCGTTAAATTATAAAATGCATTGGCAAGCCCACCGGTGTCTAATGTTTGCACACCGCTTGATTTCGTAAAAACAACAGTCCCTGTTCCTGCAGTAAATGTCCCGGAATTAATCCAATTACCACCCAAAGAAATTGTTCCCGTCGATGTTTGCAATGTACCACTATTGCTTACATCTCCTGGAACAACAACCGTACAGCTATTAACATTAAGTGCGCAATTGGCAGGAATAGTGAGACTGGCGGCCCATGCCATGGAAGAAGGAATGAATACTAGTCCAAAGCATATAAACAATTTACATAATATATAAAACAACTTATTCATTAAGTGGTGGCTTGGCCTATATATAGAATTTAAATGATTTAATAATAAACGCGCACGCAATACTATTTATTAAATAGACCGTGGCAGAATTTTATACACATTCTATTTCTATTTTAGTAGAACCAAACTTTTGCTCAATGAATAATTCAACTATTTTGAATCAATTGATGAAACAATTGGTGACAGCTACCAATTAATTAATTGGTAGCTGTCACCAATTAATTCTCCTGAGGATCAGGCCTTCTTCCTCTTGGTTTTGGAATTAAATGTACGCCGTATTTTTTCTCCATTAATTCCTTATACTCTTGATTAGCCCATGCCATTTGTGCCATTGTTTGTTTTCTTATTTCTAACAAATCAACTTCTTCGTCAGATTGACCTATATAATTTCGCCACGATGAAATTGAAACAAACTTATCAATTTCCTCAAGATGGATATATCCTTTTTCTTTTCCAATACGATGCCTAGCGCTAGACCAAACCCAATCCCAAGGATTATTAACCATGCTCGCACGAACCGGATTGCGTTCAACATATCGCAATGCTGCAATTAAGTGAGCTGTATCCAAAAGGCACGAATAATATCGACCTTCCCACAAATGGCCTGTTGTCTCATTTCTCTGATTCACATAAACGGCGTAACGGCGATGCACCACATTAATTAGTTTTGCAAAAGAATCAAATCGATCTGGGATCGCCACATAATGCACGTGATTATCCATTAAACAATATGCTAAAACCCTAACTCCCCACTTCTGTCGTGCCTCTTCAAACCAAAACAAGAATCGCCTTCTATCCTCGTTGGATGAAAATATTCTTTTCTTATTATTGCCTCGATGTGTTAAATGGTAAAAATGATTTGGAACAACCAATCTTGGTAAGCGCGTCATGGACATACTCTGGAAGGGGAATTAAATTCTAAAAAATATTCATCGGGGAATGAATATTTGAATAATAATCAAATCATAAACCAATGTCAAGATAAAAATAATTGGTGACAGCTACCAATTAATTAATTGGTAGCTGTCACCAATTATTTTTTTTATCCGGAGTGATATGTGCAGGCTATTAGTTTGCGGGTTTGGCCAGGGGTCCAGGTGACGGGTTCTAGGGCTTTGGCAATGGTGTAATTTCTTAAGACATTATCATCCTGTTTTTCGGCAAGACCGAATACCGACGATGATTGGAGATAATCACTTACTTTGATATCCCCATTTGTATTGGTGACCCAAATTTTTCCTGTACCCAATGAGACAACTACATCATACCCAGCCTCATTCATCCCGCCGTACACACCCCACACAGCCTTAGACTGTCGGGTAGAACAAACACGTGATTTTACAAGCTGAGGTTTATTGTCTAAGAACTTTTCACCCGTTGCCTCAATCACCATGTTCGGTTCTAAATTTGTTTTATCATCAATTTTTGTCCAGTGCGCACCGGTAAACGTATTGTAGGCTAATACCCCCGCAACTCCTGTCCCTGTGATTGAACCTTCTTGACCTGTGGTTGAATTAAATGAGACATAAGTGTCAGCTCCTGTCACATTCGCCTGGGTTGCATTAAGATTAATACGCATGCCCGTCGTATTATCAAGGGCTAAAATATCAACTTGCGCTCCTGGAGTTGCCGTGCCAATACCAAAATTCCCATCCGAATTAATTAAAGTGGGAGTCGTATCCCCATCGCCATTATCCATCACTCTAAAAATATTCTGTGCCCCTGTCGTACTAACCTCAACTAATGCTGTTGGAATTCCTGTCCCTATCCCTAAATTTCCATTCTCAATAACTAAAGCTCCTGAAACCACAAAAGTTCCTACTCCGACATTACCACCAAATGATTGAAGACTAATTGCCGTCGTAGCTGCCGCACCACCAACAGACAAAGCACATCCTGGTCCAGTCGCTGAAGTTAATTGATTTGTTAAACAAGTCTGCATTAGAATACCGCTTTGATTAGCAGTGCCCGGTGTAACATAGCCAATCCCCAACGTACGATTTGAAGATCCATTCGTATTAGGATTATATGTAAATCGATTACCCGCCCCAGAACCATCTTGGTCAATAGACAATGTCAATCTATTTGCTACCGCAGTCTCTGAAGGCAATGCAGAACCAATACCAATATTCCCTGCAACGTTAACGACAAAAGGAGTGGCCTCTTGAGTTACACCAGAATCATTAACCCTAAATAAATCAAGCGCACTTGCTGAAGAAATTTCGACCAACGCAACTGGAGCGCTCGTGGCAACACCAACATTACCCTCTGAGGTGATCACAAAAGGAGATACGTCGGCAGGACCATTATCATTCACTCGAAATAAAATCCGTGACTGAGTTGATGTTATTTCAAACAATGATTGCGGCGCAGATGTACCAATCCCTAAATTATCTGTTGCAACTGCTGTATAAACATAATTATTCGCCCCATCAACAAAACCATCTGCTGCTGGAAATGTGACAGCTGATCCATCACCCACAAGCGCGGTTGCGCGTACTTCCCCACCAATATCAAGGATAGTCCCAGGCCACGCCGTGTTAATACCCACATTGCCCCCGCCTTTAACAATCAACGCGCCACCAGCAGCTGTCCAGGTACCAATACCTACATTCCCTTTAATTATCACAAAATCTGATTGAGGTGTCGTTGTCCCAATTCCCACTTCACCAGAAAACACTTCATTACCACCGCCAGTCGTTGCCGCCCATGTTAAAGGAGCGAGGGCAAGCAACATCACAAACACATAAATAGTGAACCAATTTTTTAATTTCATTTTTTATTAATCTTTAATGGAAGAATAGGTAACGACGTTATGCTTACTCATCCCGCATGGAACGTACAGGCAATCAATCGACGCGTTTCACCTGGCTTCCATGTCACTGGCTCTAACGCTTTTGCGATTGAATAATTATGAAGCATATTATCATCTTGTTTTTCAGCAAGACCAAACACCGAGGAGGATTGTAAATAATCACCCACTTCAATATCACCATTTGTATTGGCTACCCAAATTTGCCCTGTCCCTAAAGACAACACCAAATCAAAACCTTCTCCATTAGGCCCACCATAAACTCCCCATACATACGGTGACTGACGCGTCGAACATACCCGAGATTTAACCAGTTGTGGCTTTCGATCCAAGAACTTCTCACCTGTTGCTTCTAACACCATATTAGGCTCAAGATTAGTTTTATCGTCAATCTTAGTCCAGTGAGCTCCTGTAAACGTATTGTAGACAAGCACACCTGCTCCAGCTGTACCGGTAATCGATCCTTCTTGGCCTGTCGTTGAATTAAACGATATATACGTATCTGCAGCTGTAACGTTGGCTTGTGTCGCGTTAATCTTAATACGCATCGCTGTTGTATTATCGGTTGCAAGTATGTCAAACGGAGTTCCGGGAGTTAACGATCCAATACCCACATTACCGTTTGAATTAATAACGACAGGGGTTGTATCATTATCCCCATTATCATCCACCCTAAATAAATCTTGCGCGGCGGTAGAATTAATCTCTAACAAAGAGGAAGGAACATTTGATCCAATACCCACATTACCTCCTTGAACAACCATTTTGCCTAAGGCCATAAACGTACCGATACCCACATTACCTGCATACGGTTGAATACTAATAAAGGTATTGTCTCCAGCTGTAAGCGAATTACTACAGGCTGCTCCCGCATTGGCATCCGTTAAACAAGATTGAATGAGAGGCCCACCAAAACCAGGAACACCCCAGTATAAACTACTAAATGATAATGTCACATTCGATCCATTGGAGGTGTCAACAACAAATCGATTTCCACTTCCTGAAGCACTTTGATCAATGATGAATTTTGCATCGATGACCGTTGTCCCTATCCCCACATTCCCAGTTGAATCAATAAGAAAAGGCGTTGTATCACCCGCCCCATTGTCATTGACTCGAAATAAATCAAAATTTGCCGTCGATGTTATTTCAAACAATGAATTTGATGTAACTGTTCCAATCCCCACATTGCCAATATCCGTAATCACAAATGGCGAAGAATCAAGGAGATCATCGTTAACACGAAATAAATTTCTTGCTTGGGTCGAGGTTATTTCGAACAAAGAAACCGGGGCTGATGTTCCAACACCAACGTTATCCGTTAGCGTTGTTGTTCTAACTAAATTAACCCCCGCCGTCCACCCACTTGAAGCGGAAATCCCCGTCAAACCAGAACCATCACCAGAAAAAGTTGTTGCCCTCACCGTCCCATTAATATCTAACAATTTACCAGGCCAGGCTGAACCAATACCAATATTACCACTGCTATTAATAATTAAGTTTCCACCCGCCGCAGTCCACGTCCCAATCCCCACATTGCCCATCACAGCTAATCCTGTTTGTGGTGTTGTTGTTCCAATACCCACATTCGACATAAAGATATCATTCCCAGCCCCATCAGGAATAGCACTAGAAACTCTCGCAAGCACAATACCCGCAAGAATCACAATAAAAGTTAAGATAATTTTTAATTTCATAATTTTTTTAATTGGTAGCTGTCACCAATTTTCCTAATAGTTAAATGAAATTGAGCATGTCGGTGCAATAATAATTTGTACCGTCAAATAAGCAGCTAATAAAATCTGTTCCGGTTGTAGGGGTTGTTGTCAACACGGGCTTTGTACCTGTTGGCCATTTTACTGTTGCAGGCCAAGTAGCTGTCCGACTTCCCGTCGCATCTTGGGTCATTTGCAATAATAATCTTGCTACACTCCCAGGTGCTGTAAATGTAAAGGTGCAATCTCCTGTCATTGTTACTTTTTGATTGCTCCCATTATTCCAATCAATGGTCTTAGCAGCACCAGAATTGCCATTATCATATTGTGTTGCAAACACCGCGATATTATTAACTTCTAATATAGCTCTCGGTAAAATTGTTGCTATCCCCACATTCCCGTTGGATCGTATTGTAAACGCACTCACATCACCAGATCCCGCATCAAGCACTTTAAACAAATCCTGTGCCGCATTAGTTGAAATCTCAAGCGTAGCTGATGGGTTTTGCGCAATGGTTCCAATACCGACATTGCCCCCATACACTAATAATTTTCCATTACTGGCACTCGTCGTACCGATACCCACACTATCTGTTTTTGTCATCATCCTCACGACCGTGCCATCATCCCGAAAACCTGCGTCGGAAACATCAATATTTATTAAAGCGGATCCATTTCCACTAAACGCTGTTGCGGTCATTGTTCCAGCAACTTGCAGTAATGACGTCGGAGCCCGTGTCCCAACACCCACATTCCCGCCCATAATGACCAGACTTCCTTGAGGCGTTGTTGTTCCTATCCCAACATTTGAAATAAAAACATCATTACCTTCCCCATCATTAACCGCCCACACCAAAGAATTCCACGCCGTAACACTGACTAGAATTCCTATTAATAAAACTATATGACGAAAGGACATCATAGGCTGCTTATCTAAAATCTAAGGCATCGGTGCAATAATAATTAGTGCCATCAAAAAAACAGCTGACAATATCGACACCTGTTGTTGCTGTTGTTGTTAAAGTTGGCGCACTTCCACTGGGCCATTTCACGGTCGCGGGCCATGCGGCTGTACGGCTTCCCGTGCCATCTTGTGTCATTTGTAATAATAATCTCGACACACTACCCGGCGCTGTGAAAGTAAATGTACACGCATTTGTCATGGTCACTTTTTGATTATTCCCATTATTCCAATCAATCGTTTTGGCCGCACCTGAATTACCATTGTCATATTGGGTCGAAAAAACCACCGTATTGTTAATTTCCAAAGCCCCTCGTGGAACGATTGAACCAATACCCACATTACCGTCGGAACGAATTGTAAAAGCACTCACATCGCCTGACCCCGCATCAAGTACTTTAAATAAATCTTGGGCGGCATTTGTTGAAATTTCTAACGTTGCCGTTGGGCTCTGGGCTATTGTTCCAATACCGACATTGCCCCCATACACCAATAATTTCCCATTACTGGCGCTTGTCGTACCAATCCCCACATTATCCGAACTTGCCGTTAAACGCACCACGGCCCCATCGTCGTTAAAACCTCCTGCTGATGACGCTGACAAGTTTGTAAGACTTGATCCATCTCCGCTAAATGCCGTTGCTGCCACTGTACCTGCAACTTGAAAAAATGATGTTGGTGCAATTGTCCCAATACCCGTATTCCCGCCCATCACAACCAATCGCGCTTGTGGGGTCGTCGTGCCTATTCCCACATTGCTAAGCCATATTTCATTATTGTTACCATCATTCACGGCACCCGCAGGAATTGTCATTACCCAAAAAATAGCCACCAAAAAAACTATTGCCAAGAATACTGATATATTTCGAGATGCTCTCATTTTCATCTTACATGCCATCCACATTAGGATTATTACCTAAGAAAAGTTGACGATACTCTGAATTCGATAGTTTACGGTCATACACCCTCACCTCATCAATATATCCAGGAAACGTTGTATTAGCGACTCCATTTTGATGACCAATATACACAAGGGTGGTCCCAGCTGATGTATTTGTATAAGCTACTGAGCCAATAAAGTTACCATTATAATAGCCATAAAGAGTTGTTGCATCCCACGCACAGCCAAAATGATGCCACGTATTCAGCGCCGCATTTGACTTAACTGTAACTTGCGCACTAGGATTGCCACGACTACATTTCAGATCTGCATTATAATGTGTATAAAATCGATTTGTCGATGCCCCTAAACCATAAACCACATACGAATTAGTTGCTGTTGCGGTAGGAAACACCCATGCCGAGGTCGATCCAGCAGATGGTTCAAATCTTGCCGTGGTTGTAACTTTATCGTCAACCCCATCCAAACTTAGCGCATACTGTTTCTTCCCGTTTCCCCATGTAGCCCCTGTTGTCAATGTCGCTGTTTGTCCATTGCCACTACTATCCGCAGCAGATGTTCCTGAATTCTCATCAAATTTCGAATAACCTAATAATCCATTGGTCAAATCACTGGCCATTAATGGACTTGTGCAATAAAAAACTACACTTAACACAACTATTAAAAATCCCTGTAAACGCTGCTTACCCATATTTTTCCAATTAAATAGGTAGCTGCTACCTATTTTCTTTATTGTTAATTATCAGAACGCCCCAGTTCAGACCACACTGAATTTGTTCCGTCGTACATCAAAGTTAATGTATCACCAATACCCATGGTAAATGAAACAGCACCGGCTAATTGAAGACCAGTGGCATCATCAAATTTAACTGTATTGGTATCACTCGTTCCAATTAACATGACAACCTGCCCATCAATACCAGCAACAACTTGTGGATTCGCCGTAATATCAACAGCACCACCACTGCCGGAAATACGCATTACTGTATTCGTAACTGTTACACCACCACCTGCAGTAATTGCTGTCGACGTTGTCGACGATGGACGTCCAATAAATGTCCCTTTTAACTCCAGCCCACCTTTAGGCACATAGGTTCCAAGCCCCACATTACTTTCAGCAATCAAACTACCCACAGGGGATGTAAACTGGAGAAACGATGAATTGCTATTTGTCCCAATCCCTACACCACCGCCTCCAACTGATAATAAACTTGTTGGCCTAAACGTACCTATACCCACATTCGCTGATGAATACATACCGCTCACACCAATAGCAGCTGTTGGAGCTGTCGCATCAGTACTGGGTGTAACATCTCCATTAAAAACAAATGTAGCGTTTGAAGCAAACCCATATGCATTATCCGAATCATTATGACTAATTGAACCCATATTCGTTGTTGAGTCTTGATCAAAAATCAAAATATCGCTAATTAATAAAGAGCCTGTGATTTCTAATTGTTGACGCGGTAGCGATGTGCCAATCCCTACATTGCCTACCGAATCAATCACAAATGGAGATGTATCTCCCGCAGCATCCTGTACTTTGAAAGAATCAATAGTTCCTGTTTGAACTACGTCTAATAATGCTGTAGGAAAAAATGTTCCAATCCCCACATTACCTGCGCTGGGCTGAATAGCAAGTTTACCAGCAGAAGCAGCATTAGTACTTGTAACCGTACTTTGGATAACCCATCCCGCATCTGCGGAAACACTGTTACTGTGCACATATAGAGATAAAGTCCTGTTAGTGAAAGTTCCCACCATTGGTTCAAAAACAATTCTATTGCCTGATCCAGCCGCAGATCCATCATCAATCATAAACACTCGGTCAACAATTGTTGTCCCAATACCAACATTACCGGTTGAGGTTATTACAAAAGGAGTTGTGTCCGCGGCGATATCATCCACCCTAAATGCATTCGCAGCTCCGACCTGTACAATATGTCCCAACGCAGAAGGTGCCCATGTCCCTATACCAACATTGCCATTGGTCACCACAAAACCACCTTGCGGTGTTGACGTTCCGATACCAACATTGTCAGCACCGACGGTTGTATAAACCACATTTGTCCCGTCAGTCCATCCACCACCAGGGACATTCGTCAACGCAGACCCATCACCGCTAAAGGCGGTGGCACGTACTGTACCTGTCACATCAAGCGTTGTACCGGGGGTCAATGAACCAATACCCACATTACCTCCCGTCACTATCATTTTCCCAGCAAAAGGATTAAATGTACCAATACCAACATTGCCTTCAACAATTAAACCTCCTGAAGGAGCAGCTATATTCATATAAGGTTGTCCTGTTGTCGTAGTTCCGATACCCACTCCACCGACGACGGATAATTTATTACCAGGATTTGTTGTTCCAACGCCGACATTACCCGACGCGGCAATGGTGAATCTGACATCAGCTCCGGAAACCCCTACGGTCAATATTTTCCGGTTTGATGGCGCTGAAAGAGTCCCGTTAAGAGGATCAGACGCATTGGTTGATACCATACCTTGTATCGAAACGAGACCTACTAACGTAGCATCGGATGTATCACTAGCGCTGTCAGTTAAGCCATATAAACTTAAACTAGAATTAGTTGCGGAAGAATCTCTATATCCAATAACACCGGCTGTTAAAGAGCTATTCGTGTTCGTCCCATTCCCTAAAATTAAGGAATCATTGCCTGCATCGGAAACCTTAAATTTCGCAAAAATTTCCCGATAGGCATTATCATTCGGTTTCATGATATCAAGAGGAGCTGCTGGCACTGTTGAACCTATACCCACATTTCCTGACTGAATAACCAATGCACCCGCCGGCTTCCACGTTCCAATCCCCACATTCCCATTCATCACCGTGAATGCCCCAAGCGGCAATGTCGTCCCAATACCAACATTTCCACCAGTAATAATCAACTTTCCTTGTGATGCATCTACTGTACCGATCCCAACATTATCCGTCGACGCTGTAAGATGCACGATCGTTCCATCGTCGGTAAATCCTCCACCAGGAACATTCGTCAACGCAGACCCATCGCCGCTAAAGGCTGTGGCACGTACAGTTCCTGTAACATCAAGAGCTGTACCTGGTGCTAATGAACCAATACCCACATTACCACCTGACGTGGGGATAATCAATTTTCCTCCAAATGGACTAAATGTCCCTATACCGACATTACCCGTTGAGTCAATAACAAAAGGCGTTGTATCACCTGCGACATCCTCCACCTTAAAAGAATCCCCTGCATTAATTTGAAGCACATTTAACGCTGCCGTTGGGAAAAATGTTCCAATCGCGACATTACCCGCGCTAGGATTAAAGGCAAGTTTTCCAGCAAAAGCAGTGTTAGAATCTGTAGCAAAGTTTTGAAAAACCCATCCAGTATCGACGGAAACCCCATTACCTTGATTATAAAGAGTCAAAGTCCTATTACCTATGGAACCTACCTTATTGTCAATAACAACTCTACTTCCAAAGGTTGGAGAAGATGCATCATCCACTATAAATAGCCGGTCAACAACAGTTGTACCAATACCAACATTCCCCGTTGAGGTGATTAGAAAAGGTGTTGAATCTGCTCCTGCCGCATCATCCACCCTAAATGCATCCGCAGGGCTACTTTGAACAATATGCGCTAATGCAGTTGTTGTCCATGTCCCAACCCCAATATTTCCATTTGTAAGGACAAAGCCGGCTTGGGGCGTTATTGTGCCAATTCCAACATTGCCATTATCAAAAATCGATGAATTACCAATCGTCGTCGCACTGGTCGCCTTAGGCACATAATTTGTTGTCAACCCACTGATCGAACTAACTCCTGATAACAGTGACCCATCACCAATAAAGGCCGTCGCACGCACGGTTCCTGTCACATCAAGTTCTTTGCCGGGTGTTAATGAACCTATACCTACATTACCCCCTGTAACAATTAACCGTCCTCCTGCCACATCAAAAGTACCGATACCGACATTGCTGGATGAGTAAATCCCCATCGCGCTTAAACCTGCGCTTGGGGGCGCCGCGACAGCACTTTGATAGTTGGCATCAGTACTATCTCCCATCAATACAAAAACTGCAGCTGAATTAACATGTGGGGTTGGCGGAGAATCCATATCTTTAATTGCTTCATAATTCACGGAATTACTGCCAGCAAAAAGTATCGATGTATCAACCGTCATTGGCCCTGCTATTGATAGTTTTGTTAAGAAGGTCGGATTATTAACAAATGTTCCAATGCCCACATTACCAGTTGAATCGATAATAAATGGGGAGATGTCGCCGGTGCCATTGTCGTTGACGCGGAATAAATCATAGGTTGCCGTCGAAGAAATATCTAATAAAGCATTGGGAACAAATGTCGCGATACCCACATTACCATTAGCTTTGGTAATGGTCAGGAATTTATTAGCTACCAATGACAGATTATTCAGACCGCTGGCAATCGAAAATGCACTTGTATTAGCAGCATCCATCCCCATTGACCAACCTACGGCTGGATTGGTGTTATAGAATCGTAATGTCGCATCACCTGTACCGGTATCGGCAATATCAACGATACCCCCAATACTGTTACTACTACTAAACTTGGCAATCCCACTGATACTAGAAAAAACTTCAAATTTCATCGCTGCACCCGCACCAAATACCGTTGTCCCGATACCGATATTTCCTGTTGAATCAACGATAAACGGTGTAGTATCCCCTGTTCCATTATCATTAATTCTCAATAAATCCTGAGCTGCCGTCGATGATATATCAAGCAATGCATTCGCCGCAAATGTCCCTACCCCAACATTATCCGTATCTGTCGTTGTATTTACCGTTGTTCCATTGTCTGTCCAGCCACCGGCATTAGTGATGCCTGTAATTCCAGCCCCTCCACCGACGAATTGAGTGGCGCGCACTGTACCGGTAACATCAACCTGTGCTCCGGGAGCAAATGAACCAACCCCGACATTGCCTGCGGCCGTTGAGACAATTAATTGGCCACCATAAGGATCGAATGTGCCGATACCGACGTTTTTCTCGACGATTAAACCACCTAATGGGGCTTGGGTATTGATGTAGGGTTGACCTGTGGTTGTTGATGTTCCGATACCGACTCCACCGATGACAGCTAATCGTGACATGGGTGTTACTGTACCCATACCTAAATTACTTCCTTGAAAACGGGCTGCTTCGGTTGATACAGCGGAGTGAAATTTTATTAGCCCACCTGAACTCCCAAGAACAAGACCTCCTGAGCTTATAGACTGAGCCCAAAGCACTGTTGCAGCGCTCCAACTCGGAGTATTTGTATAAGTTGATGGGTAGACACCGACAAGCCCACCTGTTGGATTTCCAGCATGGGTAAAGAGTATTGATGTCGCTGAAGTTGTTGCTGTATTAGAATTTGATAGACGCATCACGTATTCATTAGCACTGCTTCCTTTAACAGAAAAAGGATAATCAGAAATCACCGTCCCAATCCCAACATTCCCCCCCATCACAATCAACCGCCCATTGTCGGCTGTAATCGTCCCGATCCCGACATTGCCATCAAATATTGACAATAATGTTTGCGGACTAACTGTCCCAATCCCAATATTACTTCCCGACTGAAACACCCCTGAGTCATTAATCGCTGTTGCCGACGAGGATTTGCTCAGATAACCCGCGTTTAATCCACTGATTGTTCCGGATATACCTGTAATCCCTGCTCCACCACCGACGAATTGTGTGGCGCGTACCGTACCTTGCACGTCAACTTTTTCACCCGGCGTCACTGAACCTATGCCCACATTTCCAATTGAATCAATAACAAAAGGACTCGTGTCGCCTGTTCCATTGTCATTCACTCTAAATAAATCGTACGCTGCCGTCGAGGAAACGTCTAATAAAGCATTAGGAGCAACTGTAGCAACCCCCACATTCCCCGCATAAGAAACCACAAATCTTCTAATACCTGCGGTTAAAATAGATGCAGATCCAGCACCAACCCCACTCGAGGAAGATTCATACGGATAAATACTATTACCAGAATCTGCTAAGGCCCTTAACCCTGCGCTTGTTAGCACACCGATGTTTCCATTTCCAGCCGTAATATCCAATGCATTCTTTGGTGTGGTTGAACCGATACCCACATTACCATCTGACGTAATCACAAAAGGTGATGTGTCACCTGCCGCATCATCAACTCTAAATGCATCCAGAGCTTCTGATTGAACAATATGTTCTAAAGCCGCGGCTGTCCATGTGCCAATACCAACATTACCATTTGTCACAACTAAACCTGCTTGTGGGGTTGATGTACCAATACCCACATTATCCGCACCTACTGTTGTATATACCACATTTGTCCCGTCGGTAAATCCACCGGCAGATGTGATTCCTGTAATTCCAGCACCTCCGCCGACGAATTGGGTGGCGCGGACTGTTCCTGTCACATCAACCTGTGCTCCTGGAGCAAATGAACCAACACCAACATTGCCTGCGGCAGTTGATACAATTAATTGACCTCCATAAGGATCAAAGGTACCGATACCGACGTTTTTCTCGACAATTAGACCGCCGCCCGGAGCAGAAGTATTTAAGTACGGCAATCCAGATGTTGTCGTCCCAATCCCAACACCACCTAAGACAGATAATCGCGATGTAGAGCTTACTGTTGCTATGCCTAAATTGGCAGTAACCACATTAAACACTAAACTATTTTGCGCACTCGATGCATTTCCGAGTCTAAAGATATTACCCGCCATGCGTAATTCGCCATCAGTGCCGGAATTAGCAAAATAAATTTGATTCGTGCCAGCACTTTGATTACCACTAGTACTAATTGCTGGAAAAACTAAGGCTGTAGCATCTACCGCCAATGTCCCAATCCCAACATTACCTCCAGCATCAACAAATATCGCCGGCGTTACATCACCCGTCCCATTGTCATTGATACGAAATAAATCTTGGGCAGCGGTCGAGGAAATATCAAACAATGCATTCGGCGTACTTGTGGCAATACCCACATTACCCGCAGTATCTATAGTTAAATCGAAACTATTAATATTATGACCCAAAACCAAACTACCAGAAACAGGCCATAAATCTACACTACTCCTGTTTAGTGTTAAGGCATATAACGTAGAGTTCGTGGTGAAAGATGTAAGACGGTACGTAGAACCATCGTACATATTAAACGAACCCTCCACACCGAGCTTATAAACTGGCCCTAGAGTCCCGATACCCACATTTCCATTGGCATCGACAATAAGAGGAGAACCTGTTAAAGCATTCACTTCCAACAATCCCCGAGGCGCCCACGTACCAATCCCCACATTGCCATTCGTGACAACAAAACCACCTTGTGGTGTTGATGTCCCAACACCCACATTATCCGCACCCACAGTCGTATACACCACATTCGTCCCGTCGGTAAAACCGCCAGCCGCTGTGATACCTGTAATCCCAGCCCCACCACCGACGAATTGAGTGGCGCGTACTGTGCCTGTGACATCAAGCTCTGTTCCTGGACGTATTGTGCCGATACCAACATTGCCAGCTCCATTAGCAATAACCAAACCACTATCAACAACCCATGTCCCAATCCCAACACTGCCATTCATGACCATTAAACCACCGAAGGGTTTCCATGTCCCGATCCCCACATTCGCATTAATATCTAACATTTGGCTTCCGGGTGTGGCGGCAAATAACCCGTACATTAATGATTTATTTTTTCCACCGGCGGCATCTGTGCGGTCTTGATTGTCGATATAAAAAGTATTATTGTTTCCTTCATAATAACCAGCATAGTAGCCTAAAGCCACATTGCCTGAAGCTCCTCCATTCTGAAAAAGAGTCCATGCTCCAAAGGCTGTATTATTACTACCGATAGAACTATTCGAAAGTGCTCCATACCCTATCGCTGTATTATAATCACCTGTCGTATTACTATAGAGTCCAGATGCCCCTAACGTAGAATTACCCTTACCCGTTTCGTTGGAAGTAAATGCTTCACTACCAAATGCCGTATTACCATCCGCGGTATTGGTGCTTAAAGTATCCGACGAAATCCCTGTTTGAAAACCAAAAAATGTATTTGATGTTGCCCCTGAAACAAGATTCTTTCCAGCTCGATAACCTACTTTTGTATTAAAACCTGGATTATCAAAAACAACTAAATCATATGCGTGGAAACGATTATTTGGCGCCCACGTACCAATCCCTACATTCCCGTTAGTAACAACAAAACCACCTTGAGGAGTTGATGTACCGATACCAACATTGTCAGTGTCCACCGTCGTATACACCACATTCGTCCCATCAGTCCAGCCACCAGCCGCCAAAATTCCTGTCAATGCCGATCCATTCCCGGAAAACCCTAAAGCCCTTACCGTCCCTTGCACATCTACTTTCTCACCGGGTGTTTCTGAACCAACTCCCACATTCCCAATTGAGGTAATGAGAAGCGGTGATGTATCTCCCGTGCCATTGTCATTAACGCGAAATAAATCTGTGGCAACTGTTGAGGAAACATCGAGAAGGGCATTCGGCGCATGGGTCGCAATCCCCACATTCCCCGAAGTCCCATTAACATAGAAGAAGGATTGAGAATCAGACTTTATATCCAAGTCTTTGGCCGCGAAGACGTTTAGGCTCAGCAAGAATGCAACAAAAAATAAAAATAGCCCTACCCACACCCTAGACGTGTGAAGGCTTATCCTATATCTGCTGTGTTTGTGCACGCTCTTAAACATTTTCTTTACATTGGTGTCAGACACCGAATTAATTGGTGACAGCTACCAATTAATTAATTGGTAGCTGTCACCAATTGTTTACTGCAAGTTGATTTCGATCTTATCGCTGCCGATTGTCACGCGTGGGGTGTCACTTGAATCTGTAATCGCGTTACCGACCCCGACGTTTCCAGATGCACGCATGGATCCTTTGACGTCTAATTCTTTATCAGCGGTCCAGGTTCCAATACCCACATTGCCATTTGTTACAGCTAAACCTGCTTGCGGGTTATTTGTGCCGATACCCACATTATCCGCTCCCACTGTTGTATAAACAACATTCGTTCCATCTGTCCAGCCACCGGCAGCAACAACTCCGGTGATTCCGGCGCCTCCGCCGATGAATTGTGTGGCACGTACTGTTCCCGTTACATCAAGTTGTGTGCCCGGTGTTAATGAACCGATACCCACATTACCGGTTGCTGTTGGAATAATTAATTTTCCACCAAATGGCTCGATCGTGCCAATACCTACATTGCCCGTCGATGACACAACAAATGGTGTTGTATCCCCATCACCACTGTCATTGATCTTAAATAAATCATTGGTGGCGGTTGAGGTGACTTCTAATTCGGCAGTAGGTGTGATTGTTCCAACCCCGACATTTCCTCCTACCGTCGATAAATAGGTATCATTGCGTACTGTTAATGTCCCTATACCCACATTACCCGGGAAGTTTGAATTTCCAGAAAAGTCCATTGTTCCTTGAACAACTAAACTATCAGCCACGGCATCACCTAAATACACACTGCCATCAACTTCCAAATTCCCGGTGACATATAAATCATCATTTGCAGAATCATTATTAAATGTCCCTAAACCAACACGCACATCGCCATTGACGTCGAGCATTTGACTTGGCGCGACAGAGCCAATACCTACATTTCCTGCAGACGTAATCACGAATGGTGTCACATCTCCGGTGCCACCATCATCAACTCTCACTAAATCCTGAGCACCCGTTGTGGAAACATTTAATAAAGCATTGGGCACCGATGAACCAATACCGATATTCCCCGTGTCCATGATGCGCATGCGTTCACTAAGAGCTGTATTAGATGTGAGACTAAACGCTAAATCCATGTCGCTATTAACACCGCGATTGGTTCTAATCGCTGTAATTACTGTCCTTGCGCCACCCGCTGCTAAGGCAAGTGCTGTTCCCGTATTTGTTGTCTGAGAATTATTGCGAAGATACGCCACGGTGCTTGTTGCCCCTGCTGCCGTCGCAAATGCTTCCAATGGAGCGCTTGGATTCATGGTACCTATACCGATATTCCCATTCATCACCACCATACCAGCCGCAGGCGTTGTCCATGTCCCAATACCGACGGGACCAAGTACCGCGAGTTTCACTTGAGGTGTTGATGTGCCGATACCGACATTATCTGTATCTACGGTTGTGTACACCACATTTGTCCCATCGGTAAACCCTCCGGCAGAAATAACACCTGTAATACCCGCGCCACCCCCGACAAATTGTGTCGCGCGCACTGTCCCTTGCACATCTACTTTTTCACCGGGCGTTTCTGAACCAATTCCCACATTACCAATTGAAGAAATAATAAATGGACTTGTATCACCCACGCCCCCATCATTGACACGCAATAAATCATTGGCTGCGGTTGATGTAATATCGAACTCAGCCGTTGGCCCTGTTGTCCCAACCCCAACATTACCTCCCACCGTCGATAAATAGGTGTCATTACGGACTTCAAGTGTGCCTATACCCACATTGCCAGGGAAATTTGAATCTCCAGAGAAATCCATTGTTCCTTGAACAACTAAACTATCGGCAACCGCATCACCTAAGTAGACGCTGCCATCAACTTCTAAATTCCCCGTGACATACAAATCATTATTGGTGGAATTATTATTAAATGTCCCTAAACCAACACGCACATCGCCATTGACGTCGAGCATTTGGCTTGGCGCACTGGATCCGATACCCACATTACCCGTTGTTACTAATGATAAGGCATTATTAACTGTGGTTGTCCCCGTCAATGTATTAGCTGCTGCACCACTTTGTGTATAACCTGCTGTATTGGTCATACCTGCCGTGATCATGCCAGCGCTTGCTCGTACAACACCGGTTACATCAAGCGCTGTACCTGGTGTCACCGTGCCAATACCGACATTACCCGCCACAATCAATCGTCCTTGCGAGGCATCCACAGTGCCGATACCAACATTGTCTGTTATGGTCGTGGTATGGACAATGGTTCCATCGTCGGTAAAACCACCTGCGGTGGCAATGCCTGTAATACCGGAACCAGCTCCAATAAATTGCGTTGCCCGAACTGTTCCT
>JACCDG011592997.1_pt1 | contig 20827 bp, 19 predicted proteins | sample 7442471 | NCBI WGS metagenome assembly JACCDG01 (sample SAMN15323444, study PRJNA562643) | freshwater metagenome | isolation source: river surface water | place: USA:Blue River Watershed | collected 2017-08-17 | reverse complement strand
GGTCGGCCGCAGCCAGAGCCTGACTTTCGGCAAAGCCGCCAAGGCCCTGCGCCTGGATGTCCACACCGTGCTCAAGCAGGCCAATTACGACTACGAGCGCATGCAGTACAACACCGTCGTCTCGGCGGTGATGAAGATGCTCAACACGCTCGAAGACGTGCAGTTGTCTGACACAGCCGAAGATGCTGCGGCCTTGGCCGAGTGCTTCTCGGTGCTGTTGCGCGTGCTCTACCCGGCCTGCCCGCACATCACCGACCAGCTCTGGAACGAGCTGGGTTACGCCAGCTGTTGCGGCGACCTGCTCGACGTGGCCTGGGCCGAGATCGATGAATCGGCCCTGCAGCGCGACGAGATCGAGCTCATGCTGCAGGTCAACGGTAAGCTGCGCGGAGCCGTGCTGGTGCCTGCGAGCGCTGACAAGGCCGCGATTGAGACCGCAGCCCTGGCCAGCGAGGCCTTTGTCAAAGCAGCCAACGGCGCATCGGCCAAAAAGGTCATCGTGGTGCCAGGGCGTCTGGTCAACGTGGTGGTTTGATGCTGCGCTTACGTCGTCTTTGTTTGCATGGCTTGGCAGTTGTGGCCTTGAGTGGCTGCGGTTTCAAGCTGCGCGAGGGAGGCGACTTTGCTTTTCATCGCCTGTTCGTGAACTTCCCGGAAGACCCGTTGGGCGTGGAGTTGCGCAGGCACTTGCTGGGCACGGGCAAACTCGAGCTGATCGAGGACGCGCAGCGCATGCGCGAGGTCGATGCCACGCTGGATATCCTGTCGCAGAACCGCCAGCGGGTGATCGTGGGTGTGAATGCATCGGGTCAGGTGCGTGAAGTGCAGTTGCGCCTGAGTGTGCGTTTTCGCTTGCGTGACGCCCAGGGCGTAGAGTGGATTGAACCTGTGACGCTGCAAATGGAGCGTGACCTCAGTTATGCGGAAAGCGCGGCCCTCTCCAAGGAAATTGAGGAAGGGCTGACTTACCGCAGCATGCAGTCCGACATCGTGGGACAGATCATGCGTCGGCTGGCGGCAGTGCGTCGCCGCAGCTGAGACTTTGACCATGCAACTGTCTGCAGCCCAATTGCCCGCTCACCTGCAAAAAGGTTTGCGCAGTCTGTACGTTTTGCACGGCGACGAGCCCTTGCTGATGCAAGAGGCTGCCGATGCGATTCGCAGCCTGGCTCGCGTACAAGGCTACACCGAGCGCACAGTGCATACCGTGCAAGGTGCGCATTTCGATTGGAGCGAAGTGCTGGCGGCTGGAGGCTCGCTGAGCTTGTTTGCGGACAAACAGCTGCTGGAGATCCGTATTCCTTCGGGCAAGCCGGGCAAGGACGGGAGTGCCGCCTTGCAAACGCTGGCCGAAGGCGCAGCGCAGCAGGAAGACACGCTGACCTTGATCACCTTGCCCAGGCTGGATGCGGCGACGCGCAAAAGCGCCTGGTTTGCTGCGCTGGAGCAATCGGGCGTTTCTGTGCCTGTGGAAACCGTGGAGCGCAACGCTTTGCCTGCATGGATTGCGCAGCGCTTGCAGCAGCAAGGCCAGCATGTGCAATCGGGCGAGTCGGGACAGCAGGCCCTGCAGTTTTTTGCGGACCGGGTGGAAGGCAATTTGCTGGCCGCACACCAGGAAATCCAGAAACTGGCTTTGTTGCATCCGCCGGGCGAGTTGACGCAGCAGGACATTGAGGCCGCTGTGCTCAACGTGGCTCGCTACGACGTGTTCAAGCTGTCCGAAGCGGTGCTCGCGGGCAATATTCTGCGGGTGCACCGCATGCTTGAAGGCCTGCAGGCAGAGGGCGAAACGCCTGTCCTGGTGCACTACACCCTGGGCGAAGACATTCGCGCCCTCAAGCGCGTCAAGGACGCTGTCGCTGCTGGTAAACCCATGCCCATGGCGCTGCGCGAGCAACGTGTCTGGGGCGTACGTGAGCGGCAGTTCGAGCGGGTGTTGCCGCGTATCTCGGTAGCACGGCTGCAGGGTCTGCTGCAAGCGGCGCATCAAGTTGATGGGGTGGTCAAGGGCCTGAAAACGGCCGAATGGCCAGCCGATCCGTGGCAAGCGTTGGAGCGACTGGCACTGCGTCTGACGCACTTGTGCGCCGTCCGGTAAACGGCTGCACGCAGACGGGGGCTGTGAGAAAATGGCCCACATGAACGCCATCGATACTGCTCAATATATGTCGGCACTGGGTGCCCAGGCCAAGCAAGCCAGTGCGGCCATGGCCAAAGCCTCTACGGCCGTCAAAAACCAGGCCTTGCGTGTCTTGGCTGATTTGTTGCGTGTCAACATTGACCGCTTGCAGGCCGACAACGCCAAAGACCTGGAGCGCGCACGTGCCGCAGGTCTGGCTGAGCCCATGGTGGATCGCCTCAAATTGACACCCAAGGTCATTGAAACCTGCGCCCTGGGCTGCGAACAACTCGCGACCATGCCTGATGTGATCGGCGAAATCATTGGCATGAAGCAGCAACCCAGCGGTATTCGCGTGGGCCAGATGCGTGTGCCGATTGGCGTGTTTGGCATGATTTTCGAGAGCCGCCCCAATGTCACCATTGAAGCGGCCAGTCTGTCCATCAAGAGCGGCAACGCCTGCATCTTGCGGGGTGGTTCGGAAGCCATCGAGTCCAACAAGGCGTTGGCTGTGCTGGTGGAGCAGGCCTTGACGCAAGCCGGCCTGCCGAAAGCTGCGGTGCAACTGGTGCAGACCACCGACCGTGCTGCCGTGGGGCAACTCATTGCCATGCCGCAGTTTGTGGACGTGATCATTCCGCGTGGTGGCAAGGGCCTGATCGAGCGCATCAGCGCCGAAGCGAAGGTGCCGGTCATCAAGCACCTGGACGGCAATTGCCACACCTATGTCGACGACCCTTGCGACATCGACATGGCCGTCAAAGTGGCCGACAACGCCAAGACCCAGAAGTACAGCCCCTGCAATGCCAGCGAAGGCCTCCTGGTGGCACGAGGCGTTGCGGCCCAATTCCTGCCGAAAATCGGCGCGGTTTATGCCGCCAAAGGCGTGGAAATGCGTTGCTGTCCCGAGGCTAAGTCCATTTTGGCTGGCGTGTCTGGTGCGAGCCTGAAAGACGCCACCGAGCAGGACTGGTTTGAGGAATACCTGGCGCCGATCATCAGCATCAAGGTGGTGAGCGGGCTCGACGAAGCCATTGCCCATATCAACCACTACAGCAGCCATCACACCGACGCCATCCTGACCCGCGATCACATGCACGCCCAGCGCTTTTTGCGCGAGGTCGATTCGGCCAGCGTGATGGTCAACGCCAGCACCCGTTTTGCCGATGGTTTTGAATACGGGCTGGGCGCTGAAATTGGTATTTCCACTGACAAATTCCACGCCCGTGGCCCGGTGGGTATTGAAGGCCTGACGTCGCTCAAGTACGTGGTGCTGGGCGAAGGCGAAGTGCGCCAGTAAACAAGAAAGGTTTGAGTATGGTTCCGCATCTTGTGACTGCCTTGACGGGCCCCATCAATGAACTCGAGCAGCGCATCCTGGACTCGATGCCAGCGATTGAGCGCTGGTTTCGACTGGAATGGATGGAGCACACTCCGCCCATTTACTCTTCTGTGGATATTCGCAATGCGGGCTTCAAGCTCGCGCCGGTGGACACCAATCTGTTTCCTGGTGGCTGGAACAACCTGACCAACGAAATGCTGCCCCTGGCGGTGCAGGCCGCGCAAGCGGCCATCGAGAAGATCTGCCCAGAGGCCAAAAACCTGCTGATCATTCCCGAGAACCACACGCGCAACACCTTCTACCTGAGTAATGTGCTGCAGCTGCAGCGCATCTTTCACATGGCCGGGTTGAATGTGCGTATTGGTTCGGTCAATCCCGAGATCAAGGAGCCCACCGAGATTGCTCTGCCCGCAGGGGAGAGCGTCCTGCTTGAGCCGGTACAGCGCACACGCCATCGCCTGGGCTTGCAACACTTCGATCCTTGCACCATCTTGCTCAACAACGACCTGTCTGCCGGCGCGCCCGGCATTCTGGAAGATTTGCATGAACAGTACTTGTTGCCGCCGCTGCATGCCGGCTGGAGCGTGCGCCGCAAGAGCCGCCACTTCCAAAGTTACGAAGAAGTGGCCAAACGCTTTGGCAAGATGCTGGGCATCGACCCCTGGTTGATCAACCCCATGTTCAACCAGTGCGGTGAAGTCAACTTTGCCGAAGGCACGGGCATGGAGTGCCTGCGCAGCAACGTAGATGCGCTGCTCACCAAAATCAAGCGCAAGTACAAGGAATACGGCATCAACGAAAAACCTTTCGTTGTGGTCAAGGCCGACAACGGGACCTATGGCATGGGCATCATGACCGTGCGTGATGTGTCCGATCTGGATCAGCTCAATCGCAAGACGCGCAACAAGATGAACGTCATCAAAGACGGTCAGGTGGTCAACGACGTGATCATTCAGGAAGGCGTCATCACCCACGAGTTGATGAACGATGCGGTGGCCGAGCCAGTCGTCTACATGATGGACCGTTATGTGGTTGGCGGTTTTTACAGGGTGCATGCGGATCGCGGCATTGATGAAAACCTCAATGCCCCAGGGGCCAGCTTTGTGCCCTTGGCCTTTGAAGAGAGCGCACACTTACCTCAGCCGGGCGTCAAGCCTGGCATGAGTGTTCCCAACCGCTTTTACATGTACGGGGTGGTGGGGCGCTTGGCCATGCTCGCTGCCAGCTATGAGCTGGAGGCCACCGACCCTCAGGCCGAAAACTTCGATGTTTGATGTCACAGGGGGATGAAGTTGCTGCGCTGCAACATTTTCCTCTGATCTGCCCAAATCCGCCCCGACAGGCGCACAATAGCGTGATGTTTGACTCCGACTTCGTCCTTGCGGACGACGTCTTTGATTCGTGTCTTCTTCCCGTTCAAACTTAGCTGCACTGACTTTGGGCGCCATTGGCGTGGTGTACGGTGATATTGGCACCAGTGTCTTGTATGCCGTCAAGGAAGTGTTTGGTTCAGGGCATGTCGAATTCACGCCAGCCAATGTTTATGGGGTCTTGTCCCTGTTTGTCTGGACGCTGACCGTTATTGTCTCGATCAAATACGTGGTTTTGGTCCTGCGGGCTGACAACCATGGCGAAGGAGGGCTGGTGGCGATGCTGGCGCTGGCCTCACAGTCGGTCAAGGATCGCCCAGCCTTGCGCAAGCGCCTTCTGTTCATCGGCATTTTTGGCACCTGCCTGTTTTATGGTGATGGGGTGATCACCCCGGCCATTTCGGTGCTCTCGGCGGTGGAGGGCCTGGAGGTGATATCCCCCAACTTCAAAAAGCTGGTGATTCCACTGACCCTGCTGATCTTGCTGGCCCTGTTTTGGGTGCAAAAGCGGGGGACGGCCGGGATTGGCAAGTTCTTTGGCCCGATGACCCTGATCTGGTTTGCGGCCCTGGCTGTGAGCGGCGCAGCCCAAATTGTGCAGATGCCTTCCATTTTGTGGGCTTTAAGTCCGCATCATGCCCTGGGTTTCGTTTGGCACAACCCGGGCACCACGTTCGTGATTCTGGGTGCTGTGGTCTTGTGTGTCACCGGCGCGGAAGCGTTATATGCAGACATGGGGCATTTCGGCAAAAAGCCGATTCGTCTTGCGTGGTTTGCTGTGGTCATGCCTTCGTTGATCATCAACTACTTCGGGCAAGGGGCGTTATTGCTGAGCCAGCCTGAAGCTGTCAAGAACCCCTTCTTCCTGATGATGCCCGAGTGGGCGCTCATGCCCATGGTGGGCCTGGCCACGCTGGCCACGGTGATCGCTTCCCAGGCCCTGATTTCCGGTGCCTTCAGTGTGACCAAGCAGGTCATTCAGTTGGGCTACTTGCCGCGTCTGCATGTGCAGCACACCAGCGAGCACGAGACAGGCCAGATCTACATGCCCTTCGTCAATTGGGGGTTGTTTGTGGCGATTGTCCTGGCGGTACTGATGTTCAAGTCTTCCAGCAACCTGGCTTCGGCCTACGGTATTGCAGTGTGTACCGACATGATGATCACCACGGTGCTGACTTTTTATGTCATCCGCTATGGCTGGAAGATGCCACTGGCTTTGTGTCTGGGTGCAACGGGCTTTTTCTTTGTGGTGGACCTGGCGTTCTGGTCGTCCAACATGCTCAAGCTTTTTGAGGGTGGGTGGTTCCCGTTGTTCATCGGGGGTTCCATCTTCATGCTCATGCTGACTTGGAAAGAAGGGCGCAGCCTGCTCAACAAGTCCTTGCAATCGGACTCACTCAAACTGAGCGAGTTCCTGGAAGCGGTCTTTGTAGAGCCGCCCACCCGTGTGGCAGGTTCGGCGGTTTTTCTGACGGCAGAGCCGGGGGTCGTGCCCAATGCCTTGCTGCACAACCTCAAGCACAACAAGGTGTTGCACGAGCAAAACCTGTTTGTGACGGTGCGCCACCATGAGGTGCCATGGGTTGACCAAGCCAACCGCCTGGAAATCCAGCCCTTGGGTCACGACAGCTGGCAGGTCCTGGTCAACTATGGTTTCAAGGACGATGTAGATCTGCCCAAGGCACTGGTCGACATTCAGGGCTTGACGTACCCGCTGGACCTGATGAGCACCAGTTACTTCCTGTCGCGTGACATTGTGGTGCCTACAGTCGGCGGCGGCATGTCCCCGTGGCGCGAAAAGTTTTTTGCCCAGATGCACCTTAACGCCAGCCCCGCAGCCGAGTTCCTGAATTTGCCCAGTAACTCGGTGGTGGAGTTGGGCTCCAAGATCGAAATCTGATTAGGCGGTTTGCCCCATCGCCTCACCCATGCGGATGGGGCGGGTGGGTGTCCAGTCGGCGTTGAAGCGCATCACCCCTTTTGGGAACAGCATCACTACGGTCGACCCCAGCAGGAAGCGGCCCATCTCCTCGCCTTGAGTCAGTGTGATGTTGCCCATCTCATAGGTCCACTCACGCACTGTGCCCGGGCGCGGCGGGTTGATGACGCCGTGCCACACCGTGGCCATGCTGCCCACAATGGTGGCGCCGACCAGCACCATCACAAAAGGCCCTGCCTCGCCTTCGAACACGCAGACCACGCGCTCATTGCGGGCAAACAGGCCCGGCACCCCGCGTGCTGTGGTCGGGTTGACCGAGAACAGATCGCCGGGCACATAAATCATGCGGGTCAGGCGACCGGCGCAAGGCATGTGGATGCGGTGGTAGTCACGTGGACTCAGGTACAGGGTGGCGAATTCACCGTCCTGGAACTGTGATGCCAGGGCTGTGTCGCCACCTACCAAGGTGCGGGTGCTGTAGCTGTGGCCTTTGGCTTGAAAAACCTGATCGCCCGCAATCGGGCCGCATTGGCTGATGGCGCCGTCCACAGGGCTGACGAAGTCCGCAGATGCCAAGGGTCGCGCGCCAGCCTTGAGTGGACGGGTGAAAAACTCGTTGAAGCTCTTGTAGCTGGCGGTGTCCGGATTGGCCGCTTCGGCCATGTTCACGTTGTAGCGGCGTACAAAGCGGTTGATGATCGCGGTGGTGGCGCTGCCCCATTGCTGGCCCGCGACCCAGCCCGCAAGAGAGGTCAAGGCCTGCTTCGGAATGACGTATTGAGGCAAAACCGCCAGGCGGTCGGAAAAAGTACTGGACATGGGGCGGTTGCCGATGCGGTTTTGAAAGATGGCTGGATTTTATCGGGCCAAGGCACAATCACGGCATGAAGTCATCTTTGCTGTCGGTCAACCACCTGCTCAAGCGCTACGGCGACCAGACCGTGGTCAATGACCTGAGTTTCCACATCGAGCCCGGCGAATGCCTGGGCGTGATCGGCCCCAACGGGGCTGGCAAGACCACCACCATCCGCATGTGCCTAGGTTTGTCCGAGCCAGACGGCGGCACCATCAGCTACTTTGAAGGCCAGAGGATGCCTGGCGATGCCTTGGCGATCAAAGCGCGACTGGGCGTGGTGGCGCAGATGGACACGCTGGACCCGGACTTCACTGCCGCCGAAAACCTGCTGGTGTTTGGCCGCTACTTTGGCTTGCCGGACCGCACCATCCGCGAGCGCATTCCGCAGTTGCTGGAGTACGCGGCCCTGTCGCACAAGGCCGACGCCAAGCCCGGGCAGCTCTCGGGCGGCATGAAGCGCCGCCTGAGCCTGGCGCGCGCGCTCATCAATGCACCCGACCTGTTGCTGCTGGACGAGCCCACTACCGGCCTGGACCCGCAGGCCCGCCACCTGATGTGGGAGCGCCTGCAGGTGTTGCTTCAACAAGGCAAATCCATTTTGCTGACCACACACTTCATGGACGAGGCCGAGCGCCTGTGCAACCGCCTGCTGGTGCTCGACCATGGCAAAAAAATCGCCGAAGGCAAGCCGCGCGACCTGATTGCCCAGCACCTGGAGCCCGAGGTGGTGGAGGTGTTTGGTCAGGGTGCTGTTGCGCTGGCGCAGGAGGTCAGCTTGCAGGCGCTGGCTGAGCGCATTGAAGTCAGCGGCGAAACCGTGTTCTTCTATACCCGTGCCAGTCAGCCTCTGCTGGCTGCGCTGCAGGCCTGGCCTGCGCTGCGCACATTGCACCGTCCTTCCAACCTGGAAGACCTGTTTCTGAAGTTGACCGGACGCCAGATCCGGGAGGAGGGCTGAGCATGAGCCAGATTCAGAACAATCTCTGGGCCGCGCCGCGCTTGTCCATGCGCTGGTGGCCGGTATTCCGCCGCAACTTTCTGGTGTGGCAAAAACTCGCCATCCCCAGCTTGGTCGGCAACATCGCCGAACCGCTCATGTGGCTCGTGGCCTTTGGCTATGGTCTTGGTTCGCTGGTCGGGCAGATCGAGCTGGGCGGCGAAAAGGTGCCCTACATTCTGTTCCTGGCCAGCGGCAGCATCTGCATGAGCGCGATGAACGCCGCGACCTTTGAGGCGCTGTACTCAGCGTTTTCTCGCATGCATGTGCAAAAAACCTGGGACGGCATCATGAATGCTCCGGTGCGTCTGGACGACGTGGTGCTGGCCGAAATGCTGTGGGCTGCTTTCAAGTCGCTGTTCACTGTCACTGCCATTCTGTGCGTGATGCTGGCCCTGGGCATCAGTCACAGCCCCAAACTGCTGGTGGCCTGGCCGGTGCTGCTGGGGGTGGGCATCACTTTCAGCTGCATGGCGCTGATCTTCAACGCGCTGGCCAAGGGCTACGACTTTTTCACCTACTACTTCACCCTGTTCCTCACGCCCATGATGTTTCTCTCGGGCATCTTCTTTCCGCGGGAACAGCTACCGCCCATCGTGCGCGCCATTGCCGACTGGCTGCCGCTGTCGGCAGCGGTCGACCTGGTTCGCCCGCTGTTCATGGACCGCTGGCCCGATCAGCCGCTGCACCATGCGCTGGTGTTGCTGGTGTTCAGTGTGGCCTCTTTCTGGATTGCAATGGCACTGACCCGCAAACGCTTTCGCAGTTAAACGCGGGACAACTGTCAGCCAGGCGACCATCTGTAGCGGCTAAGATGATCTTTTAGCATTTGTTTTTGACTTTTGAGGACGTATCGACATGAGCATTCAAACCGTAGGCATTATTGGCGCAGGTACCATGGGCAATGGCATCGCACAGGCGTGTGCGGTGTCGGGCGTGAATGTGGTGATGGTGGATATTTCCGAGGCCGCTGTCGCCAAGGGGCTGGCCACGGTGTCCGGCAGTCTGGATCGGCTGATCAAAAAAGAAAAAATGACCGAGGCCGACAAAGCCGCTGCGCTCTCGCGCATCAAGGGCAGCACGCAGTACGAAGACCTCAAAGGCTCACAGCTGGTGATCGAAGCGGCCACAGAAAACGAGCAGATCAAGATCAAGATCCTGCAACAGCTCGACCAGATGCTGGCGCCTGAGGTGATCATTGCGTCCAATACCTCATCCATTTCGATCACCAAACTGGCCGCCACCACCAAGCGTGCAGACCGTTTCATTGGCATGCACTTCTTCAACCCGGTGCCCATGATGGCGCTGGTGGAGATCATCCGTGGCCTGCAAACCAGCGACGCCACACACGATGCCGTACATGCCCTGGCCACCGCGCTGGGCAAGACACCCATCACCGTGAAGAATGCGCCCGGCTTTGTCGTCAACCGCATTCTGGTGCCCATGATCAACGAGGCGTTTTATGTGTTGGCCGAAGGCCTGGCCTCGCCCGAAGACATCGACGCAGGCATGAAGCTGGGGACCAACCAGCCCATTGGCCCGCTGGCGCTGGCCGACATGATTGGCATCGACGTGTGCCTGGCGGTGATGGAGGTCTTCCTCAAGGAGTTCGGTGACAGCAAGTACCGCGCTTGTCCGCTGATGAAAGAGATGGTGGCCGCAGGCCGTCTGGGCCGTAAAACCGGCCAGGGCGTTTACACCTATTGATCTTTTTCGGCGCTGTCCAGCCCCTTCGGGGGCGGGCTCAGGCGGGCGACCTGCTCGCGCAGGGCGCGCACTTCCTGGCGAAGTTGATGCATTTCCAGGGCCATATCGTGCTTGATGGCCACCTCTTCTTCGTGCACTTCCTGCTCTACGAAAAGAGCCGATAGCGATGCGGTGACCAGCGACAACACCGCCAGGCCCAGCAGCACCACCACCACGGAAAAAATCCGCGACACAGGCGTATGCGGAATCAAGTCGCCATAGCCCACCGTGGCTGCTGTGGTGAAGGCCAGCCACAGGCCATCACCGAGGGTTTCGATGCGGGGGTCAAGCGCCCAAAAACCGACACCACCAAACAGCAAAATCACCAGGCACAGGCCCAGCGAATACAGCAAGCCCTTGCGAACCAGGTGAAGACGTTTGGTGTGTGGATGGAACATGTCAAAAGAAAAGCACAATTGCACTATGCATTTTGCCTCCGATTCTTCTGCCTTTTCATTTGCCACGCTGGAACCCGCAGTGGTGCTCGATGCGCTCGATACGGTAGGTGTGCATGGGGACGGGCGCTTGCTGGCGCTGGGCTCGTATGAAAACCGTGTGTACCGCCTGCACCTGGACGAAGCCGTGCAGGGGCAAGACGTCGTGGTGGTCAAGTTTTACCGACCTGGTCGCTGGAGCGCTGAGCAAATTCAGGAAGAGCACGATTTTGCGCTTGAATTGGCCGCACAGGAGGTGCCCGTGGTGGCACCTATGAAGCTGCAGGGGCACACGTTGCACGAAGCGCAGGGCTTTTGTTTCTCGGTCTCGCCGCTGCGCGGTGGCCGATCGCCCGAACTTGATGATTTCGAAGTGCTCGAATGGATCGGCCGTTTTCTGGCGCGCATTCACACGGTGGGTGCTGGGCGGGGTTTTGTGCACAGACCGAGCCTGGATGTGCAGACGTTTGGCGTGGCCTCTGCGCAGTATCTGAAAGCACACGCGGTGATCCCTCTGGAAGTTGAACGCGCGTGGCATGGGGCTTTTGATCAAGCCCTTGCCTTGGTGCGTGGGGCCTTTGCGCAGGGCGCTGTTCAGCGGCAGATCTTGCGTCTGCATGGGGACTGTCATCCCGGCAACATCTTGTGGACGCCTGCAGGCATGCCGGGCGAGGGGCCACATTTTGTGGATCTGGACGATGCCCGTATGGGCCCAGCGGTGCAGGATCTGTGGATGCTGCTGTCTGGCGATCGTCGTCAACGCACTGTGCAGCTCTCAGCTTTGCTGGATGGCTATGAGCAAGTGCGCAACTTTGACCGTGCCGAGTTGGGCCTGATCGAAGCCCTGCGCACCTTGCGCCTGGTGCACTACAGCGCCTGGCTAGCCAGGCGCTGGCAAGACCCGATTTTCCCGATCAACTTTCCCTGGTTCGGCACACCCGATTACTGGCGCAGCCAGGTGCACATGCTGCATGAACAAATTGAAGCCATGCAAGAGCCAGCCCTGGTGGTGTGACAGATCAGTGTCTGACGCGCAGGTTCAATCCCATGGCGGCGCCCAGCAAAGCGGGTTGAGCTGCGCGAATCACATAGGTGGGAATGCGCTGCATATAAGCCTCGAAGCGGCCCTTGGCTTCAAACGCAGCGCGAAAGCCCGAGTGCTCGAAATAGTCGCCGAGCTTGCCCACAATGCCGCCACCCACATAAATGCCACCCAAGGCGCCCAGAGTCACGGCCAGGTTGCCCGCAGTGCTACCCAGAAAGCGGCACATGCGATCCAAAGCTTCCTCGCAGGCCACGTCTTTGGCTTGCAAGGCCCGGGTGGTGATGTCAGCGGCAGCCAGCGGCTCTGCCGTGCGGCCATCGAGTTGACAAATGGCTTTGTAGAGATTTTCCAGTCCCATGCCGGAGACCACACGCTCAGCCGACACGTGCGGATAGGTCTGCCAAAGCACAGCGAGAATGTCGAGCTCACGCTTGCAGTTGGGCGCCAGGGTGACGTGGCCGCCTTCGCCGGCGCAGGCTACCCATTGGCCATCGCGTGCGCGTACCAGTGAAGACACGCCCAGACCTGTGCCTGGTCCAATAAAGCCTTTGGGCGCCCCTTCCTGGGGTTCGCCGGGTCCCACTTGTTGCAGGTCGGCATCGTGCAAAACCGGGCCGGACATGGCCATGGCTTCCCAGTCATTGAGCATGCGCAGTTGCTGAAGGCCCAGCTGCTGGCGGGTTTGCTCAATGGAGAACGCCCAGTGTGTGTTGGTCATCTGCAGCCAGTCCCCGGTGATGGGGTTGGCAATCGCAATACAGGCCTGGTGCACGGTGGGTTGACCCGCGTGTTGCAGGTATTGGCGCAATGCAGCTGCCAGATCGGCGAATTGCGCGGTGGGCAAAATCAGCTCGTGCTCCATCGCTTGCTGGTCGCCGCGCAACAAGGCAAATCGCGCATTGGTGCCGCCAATGTCGCCAATCAGGCTCAGGCTGGGTGAAGAGTTGTTGTTCATGGACGCGAAATCGTGGTTTGCGCCAAGCTTAACAAGTACGGCCGCCTTGCGCGAGGAAGGTGGTTACAAGTGAGGTTCTTTTAGTCGGCCGCGGGATGCGTTTGTGGCCACACCATGCGCACCTTCAGGCCATGCGGCTGGGCAGTCAGCAGGTGCACCTGCCCGCCATGGCGCTCGATGATTTCCTTGACGATGGGCAGCCCCAGGCCGCAGCCCGAGCCCACATCGGTGGCGCGTACAAAGCGTTCAAACACGCGGTCCAGTTGTCCGGCATCAATGCCCGGGCCGTTGTCCTCGACTTCCAGCCCCAAGGTGTCCGGGTCGCTGAAGGTGCGGACCGTGACTTGCGCATGTGTGCCCGCGTAATGCAAGGCGTTGTCGATCACATTCATCAAAGCCTCACGCAGCAGCAGCGCGTTGCCCTGGATGTGCAGCGGTGCGGGATCTGTATGAGCTTCCATGCCCAAGTCAATATGGGCCTTGAGCGCACGGGGCACCATGGCGGCTGTCACTTCCTGAGCCATGGCGCTCAGGTTCACGTCCTGCAGGTCGTGCGTCAGCGTGGACTCGGGTTCGGCCCGTGCCAGGGTCAGCAGCTGGCTGACCACATGGGCACTGCGCACAGCACTCTCATGTACCAGTCCCAGCCGCTTGCGTAGCTCGGGGTCTTGAGTGGAATCCATGGCGATTTCGGTCTGGCTTTTGAGCCCGGCCAAGGGTGTGCGCAGTTGATGAGCTGCATCGCCGATGAAGCGTTTTTGCTGCGCCACGTTGTCGCGAACGGTTTGCAACAGCGTGTTGAGTGCGCGCACCAGCGACCACAGTTCTTTGGGAGCCGAGGACAGTTGTAGGGGGGCCAGATCCATTGGGGCGCGGCCCTCGACTTGCTGCAGCAGGCGTGCCAGGGGTGCCAGACCGGCGCGAATGCCCAGCCAGACAATCACGGTCATGAGCAGCATCAGGCTCGACAGCGGCAACAGCATGTCCACCAAAATTCGCTGGGCCAGCTCCTGCCGATTGGCGCTGCTGCGAGCTACTTGCACCAACAGGCTTTGCGGGTTCTCGTCGTTTTCGCCAATGTTCAGATACAGCGAGACCATGCGCATGGGTTCGCTTTCACCTGCATTTTTTTTGGGCGTGGTTGTACGCTGAAGGTGAATGTCTTCCGAATAAGGTGCATTGACGTTGGGTTCGCCAAACGCACGGGGTGCTGGCAGCAACTGGTTGCCCAAAATGAATTTTCCCGGGGGTGAGCTGACCATGTAGTAATAACGATCGCTGGGGTCGGCTTCCAGAATGTCCTGGGCAGCGCGGGGAAAGTCGATCAGCAAACCACTGCCGATGGGTTTGAGTTGACGGGCCAGCGAGCGGGTGGCTTGCAGCAAGCTGGAGTCAATGGCTTGTTCGGCGTAGCGCGACGCGAGCTGGTAAGACGCAATGCCTCCTGCGAGCCAGAGCACCAGTTGCGGCAGCAACACCCACAACAGCAACTGGCGGACCAGCGATCGGCCCACCCCGCTGGGCAAGGATGCATTAGCGGTTGGCATCGGCTTCCATCAGGTAACCCAAGCCGCGCACAGTGCGGATTTGCAGGCCACTGCCTTCGAGCTTTCGTCGCAGCTTGTGGATGTACACCTCAATCGCGTTGCCGCCACCGACCTCGGCGCCTTCGCCATTCCAGGCCTGGACGATCTGGTCTTTGGTGACCACCTTGTCGCGTTGTTTGACCAGCAGCTCCAGTAAATCCCATTCGCGGCCACTCAACTCAATGGGGGTCTGGCCCAGTGTGGCTTTGCGTGTAGAGGCGTCGAGCGACAAGCCCCCCCACTGTTCCTGGATGGTCTTGGGTTGGCTGCGGCGTAGCAGGGCGTGCAGCCGAGCCAGCAGCTCGGGAAAGTCAAAGGGTTTGGTCACGTAATCGTCCGCCCCGGCTTGCAGGCCTGCGACGCGGTCGTCCAGTGAGTCCTTGGCCGTCAGCAGCAAGACGGGCAGGGTAGGGTGCGATTTGCGCACGTTTTGCAGCACGCTCAAACCATCGAGCATGGGCAGACCCAGGTCCAGCACGGCAATATCTGGCGGGTTGCGGAGCAATAGGAAATCCGCAACTGCCCCATTGGGAGCATGCTCAACCTCGAAGCCGGCACTTTGCAGCTGGGTGATCAGTGCATCGGCCAGCACGGCATCGTCTTCGGCCAACAAGAGTTTCATCCTTGTGAGCTTAAAGGAAGATTTATGAATTGCGTTGCTGAGGCCGTGTTTTTGCATCTGCATCTACCTAGGGTTTAACCTTATATTAATTTATTAAAGAAAAATTAATATCCAATCCGCGAATGCAACAACATGCTTTTCGTCCATTCAACCTGGCTGTGACAGCCGCTCAATTGGAGACACATATGAAAACATTGTCCAAGACCCTGATCGCCCGCGCCGCGCTGGTTACGGCCGCATTGGCTGCTGGTGCCGTACATGCCGGCGAAGTCGAAGTGCTGCACTGGTGGACCAGCGGTGGTGAGGCCAAAGCCGCATCGGCCCTGAAAGCCACACTGCAAGGCCAAGGCCACACCTGGAAAGACTTTGCCGTCGCAGGCGGTGGTGGTGACAACGCCATGACCGTGCTCAAGAGCCGCGTGGTCTCGGGCAATGCCCCCGCTGCCCCCCCGATCAAGGGCCCTGCTTTGCAGGAGTGGGCTGCCCAAGGCGTGCTGGCCAACATCGATGGCGTGGCCAAGGCCGAGAAGTGGGACAGCGTGCTGCCTCCCGTGGTCGCCAATGTCATGAAGTACAAGGGCAACTACATTGCAGCGCCCGTGAACGTGCACCGCGTCAACTGGCTGTGGACCAGCAACGATGCCTTCAAGAAAGCCGGCGCCAAAGTGCCTACCAACTGGGACGAGTTCTTTGTCGCTGCTGAAAAGCTGAAGAAAGCCGGTGTCATCCCCGTGGCCCACGGTGGCCAGAACTGGCAGGACTTCACCACTTTTGAAAGCGTGGCTCTGGGCGTGGGCGGCGCCGACTTCTACAAAAAAGCCCTGGTGCAACTCGACCAAGGCGCGCTGACGGGTGCGACCATGACCAAGGTGCTCGACACCTTCAAGAAGGTCAAGTCCTACACCGACAAGAACGCACCGGGCCGCGACTGGAACCTGGCCACCGCCATGGTCATCAAGGGCGAAGCCGGCATGCAGCTGATGGGCGACTGGGCCAAGGGCGAATTCATGGCCGCAGGCAAGAAGCCTGGCGCTGACTTCGGCTGCAGCGCTGCTCCCGGTACCGCCAAGTCCTTCACCTTCAACGTGGACTCCTTTGCCATGTTCAAGCTCAAGAACGACGCCAACATCAAGGCCCAGAACGACCTGGCTGCAGCCATCATGTCGCCAGCATTCCAGGAAACCTTCAACCTGAACAAGGGCTCCATCCCGGTTCGTCTGGGCATGGATCTGGCCAAGTTTGACGACTGCGCCAAGCTCTCGAGCAAAGACTTTGTCGATACCGCCAAGAGCGGCTCGTTGGTGCCCTCTGTTGCCCACGGCATGGCCATTCCTTCGGCTGCTGCTGGTGCCATTCAGGACGCAGTGAGCCAGTTCTGGAACGACGACAAGATGTCCACCAAGGACGCTCAGGCCAAGATCGCCTCTGCTGCCAAGACCAAGTAATCCATCTTCTGGTCCTGACCGGACCTGGCCACAAGCCGGGTCCGGTTTTTTTTCTGACGGAACCCCCGTATGTCTTCTTTGCACCGTACCCCGGTGGACTGGCTGCCACGATTGGTGGTGGCCCCCAGTTTCATCGTTTCGTTGCTGTTCATTTATGGCCTGATGGTCTGGAACGGCTACCTGTCGCTGTCGGCGTCGCGCATCCTGCCCAACTATGAATTTGTGGGCCTGCAGCAGTACATGACACTGTGGGAGAGCGACCGTTTTCGCGTGGCCATGACCAATATGGGCATTTTCGGCACGCTGTTCATTGGTGGTGCCATGGCCATTGGCGTGTTGCTGGCCATCCTGCTGGACCAGAAGGTGCGCGCCGAGGGCGTGTTGCGCACGATTTACCTCTACCCCATGGCGGTGTCGATGATCGTGACGGGCACGGCCTGGAAATGGATATTGAACCCCGGTCTGGGCATTGAACATCTGATGCGCCAGTGGGGATTTGAAAGTTTCACTTTTGACTGGCTGGTGCGTGGCGAAACGGCCATTTACTGCATCGTCATTCCGGGCGTCTGGCAAAGCGCGGGCTTTGTGATGGCGCTGTTTCTGGCCGGTCTGCGGGGTATTGACGAATCGATCATCAAGGCCGCCCAGGTGGATGGCGCCAGCTTGCCGCGCATTTACTGGAGCATCATTTTGCCCAGCCTGCGTCCTGTGTTCTTCAGCACGCTCATGGTGGTGGCGCACCTGGCCATCAAGAGTTTCGACCTGGTCATGGCCCTGACCGCTGGCGGCCCAGGCTACGCCACGGATTTGCCGGCCACCTTCATGTATGCCACCGCCTTCACGCGTGGGCAGATCGGCGTGGGCGCGGCCAGCGCCACCGTCATGCTGGCCACGGTGGCGGCCATCGTGGTGCCTTACCTTTATTCCGAATTGAGGACCAAGCGATGAACCGGAACCTGTTTCACCGATTGATTCTCTGGGGCATCCTGCTGCTGTTTGCCCTGTGGTTTCTGGCGCCGTTGTACGTCATGGTCACGACGTCTCTCAAAGATGCCGAACAGGTGCGCAACGGCACGTTGCTGAGCTTGCCGACGGCGCCCACGCTGTCGTCCTGGTCCAAGGCCTGGAGCAGCGCATGCACGGGCGTGGAGTGCAATGGCCTGCAACCCTATTTCTGGAACTCGGTCATGATGGTGGTGCCTGCGGTGCTGATCTCGACCCTGATCGGTTCGCTCAATGGCTATGTGCTGTCCAAATGGAAGTTCCGCGGCAGCGACACCCTGTTTGCCTTCATGCTGTTTGGCGTTTTCATGCCCATGCAGGTCGTGCTCTTGCCTATGAGCCAGGTGCTGGGTTGGCTGGGCATCGCCAGCTCGGTGTGGGGGCTGATGGCGGTGCACATCATTGCGGGCATGCCGAGCACCACACTGTTCTTCCGCAACTACTACGTGGGCTTGCCTGATGAACTCATCAAGGCCGCGCAACTGGATGGTGCCAGCTTCTGGCAGATTTTCCGCCGCATCGTGCTGCCCCTGTCCACCCCGATTTTGGTGGTCACGCTGATCTGGCAGTTCACCAACATCTGGAACGACTTCCTGTACGGCGTGGTGTTCTCGGGTGCTGACAGCAAGCCCATCACCGTGGGCCTGAACAACCTGGCCAACACCTCCAGCTCAGTCAAGGAATACAACGTGGACATGGCCGCCGCGTTGATCGCCGCATTACCCACCTTGTTCGTGTACGTGGTGGCAGGCAAGTATTTTGTGCGCGGGCTGACAGCCGGCGCCGTCAAAGGATAATGAACATGGGCGCACTTTCCATTCAAGGCATTCACAAGACCTTCAACCAGACCACGCACATCCTCAAGGGCATCGACCTGGAGATCGAGGCGGGCGAGTTTCTGATTCTGGTGGGCCCTTCGGGCTGCGGCAAATCCACCCTGCTGAATATGATCGCGGGCCTGGACCACCCCACCAGCGGCGACATCCTGATCGGTGACCGCAACGTCACGCACCTGCCCAGCAAGGACCGCGACATCGCCATGGTGTTCCAGAGCTACGCGCTCTACCCGAACATGAGCGTGGCGCAAAACATTGCCTTTGGTCTTGAAATCCGCAAGGTGCCCAAGGCCGAGCGAGAGGCCGCCGTGCAACGGGTGGCCGCCATGCTGCAAATTGGCCACCTGTTGGATCGCAAGCCTGGTCAACTCTCGGGCGGTCAACGCCAACGTGTGGCCATGGGTCGTGCCCTGGCGCGCGACCCGAAACTGTTTTTGTTTGACGAACCGCTGTCCAACCTGGACGCCAAGCTGCGCGTTGAAATGCGCGCCGAAATCAAGCAGCTGCACCAGCGCACCAAAACCACCACCGTCTATGTGACGCACGACCAGGTCGAAGCCATGACGCTGGGCGACCGTATCGCCGTCATGAAAGACGGCCTGGTGCAGCAGTTCGGCACGCCTGCCGACATCTATACCCGCCCCGCCAACCGTTTTGTGGCGGAGTTCATCGGTTCGCCGGCCATGAACATGGTGGACGTGCAGTGCAATGCGCAAGGGGTGTGTGCGCACGGCGTTGAATTGGACATGACAGCCAGCCAGCGTGCCGCAGCCGCACAGCACAGCGCGCAAGACCTGGTCTATGGCCTGCGCCCGGAAGCCATTCGTTTTGCACCGCAAGGCGTGCCCGGTCAGCTGAGCATGATTGAGCCTACTGGCCCCGAAACCTATGCCACCGTAGACACGCCGGTGGGCAAGCTGACGGCGCGCATTCCCGGCGTCTTGCACGCCCACGTGGGCGATACCGTGCACTTGCAGTGGGATGCTGACCAGACGCATTTGTTCGACCGTGCCAGTGGGGCACGGGTAGGGTGATGCCCGCACGCGTGCCACATGCCAAGCCCGATTTCGAGAGTCGGGCTTTTTTGCAAGGGCATGTGGCGCAAACACTGGCGTTTTATCAGGCGCACGCCTTCGACCCTGCGGGAGGTTTTTTCCATTACCTGCGTGACGATGGAACGGTCTACAACCGAAGTCACCGTCACTTGGTCAGCGCCACGCGTTGGGTCTTCAACGCCTGCATGGCCTGGCAACACACGGGGCAGTCCATGTGGCGGGACTGGGCGGTGCATGCGCTGGCGCATGTGGACCGATTCCGCGTGCAGTCGGGGCCCTTGAACGGATTGCACGTGTGGACAGTGCAGGATGGCGAGGTAGAGGATGCCCGCATCATGGCTTATGGCCAAGCCTTTCTGCTGTTGGCGCGCAGCCATGCGCACGCTGTGGGGCTGTGCACTGCAGGTGATGTGGCGCAAGCTTTTGATCGCATGGGCGAGGTGTTCTACAACGATGCCGACCAGGCCTATGCCGATGAACTGGGTTCGGATGGCATGCTGTCCGATTACCGTGGCCAGAATGCCAATATGCACATGTGCGAGGCGTGTCTGGCGGCTTACGCCAGCACGGGAGAGGCGCGTTATCTGCAGCGCGCACAAACGTTGATCCAACGGTTTGCTTATGATCTTGCCGCCCAATCGGAAGGCTTGATCTGGGAGCACTATCACCGTGACTGGTCCATCGACTGGGACCACAACAAGGACAAGCCCGGGGACATCTTCAAGCCCTGGGGGTTCCAGACTGGTCACCAGACCGAATGGGCCAAGCTGTTGCTGGCGGCACACCAACTGGCGCCCCGCGCAGGGTATGTCCAGCGCGCTGTGGCGCTGCAAAATGCCGCGTGGCAGTATGGATGGGACAAGGCGCACGGCGGCTTGGTCTATGGCTTTGCGCCGGACTATTTGCCTTGTGACCGCGACAAGTATTTCTGGGTCCAGGCCGAATCACTGGCCAGTGCCTGGCGACTGTGGCGCGCAACGGGCGATGAGACCTTTCGCGAGCAATACCACCAGCTCTGGGCCTGGAGCTGGCAGCATTTGATCGATCACACCCACGGCGCTTGGTTTCGCGTCGTGGGTGATGATGGACACAAGCTCGAAGACACCAAGTCCCCCGCAGGCAAGGTGGACTACCACACCATGGGTGCCTGCTGGGATGTGATGGCCGTGGGTGGGTTAAAGGCTTAACCCAGCAGCGCGTTGACCCGCTTCACATAGGCTGCCGGGTCTTCCGGCAAACCGCCTTCGGCCAGCAGCGCCTGGTCAAACAGGATGTGGGCCAGGTCGTGGAAGTGCACCGAACCGTCGAGCTTTTTCACCAGGCTGTGCTCGGGGTTCACTTCGAGCACCGGCTTGACTTCAGGCGCCTTCTGTCCCGCAGCCTTGAGCATGCGCGCCAGCTGCAGGCTCATGCCGCCGTCGTCCTTGACCACCAGACAGGCCGGTGAATCGACCAGACGGCTGGTCACGCGCACG
>JACCDG010297080.1_pt1 | contig 20829 bp, 19 predicted proteins | sample 7442471 | NCBI WGS metagenome assembly JACCDG01 (sample SAMN15323444, study PRJNA562643) | freshwater metagenome | isolation source: river surface water | place: USA:Blue River Watershed | collected 2017-08-17 | reverse complement strand
TGGGTTTCCTGGGCTGTTGAGCCAAATCAGTTTGGTATTTTCTGGCCACTCATTTGGTTCATCGCCAACAAAAATTTCGGCTCCTGCAAACGCGGCTCCAACTTCATAAGCGGTGTAAGCCAGGCGAGGCTGAACGACAACGTCTCCAGCCCCGATCCCGAGCATGATAGGCAACCAAGAAATGAATTCTTTTGACCCGATGGTGAGTAGTACTTGGTCAGGGGATAGACCAGGCGACCTTCTTCTGCGCGCATACCACTCGCAAACTGCTGTTCTCGCAGAGACTTCACCCCAGGTGGTTGGGTAGCCGGGTGAGTCAGAGGCGGCGTCAAGCGCTGCTTGGATTACAGCCGGCGTTGCGTCAATCGGGTTGCCTACCGAGAGATCAATGGCGCCTTGAGAGTGCGAAGCCGCAATCTCTCGATAAGGCTTTAGCTTTTGCCAGGGATACTCCGGCAAGCCTTGAAACACTATTCGCCCTGAGGTGGCAGAGCAGCAACGATTGGGTGGTCTCCCGGAACTGGACCAACCTTGGCAGCACCACCCGGGGAACCGATCTCGGAGAAAAAGTCAACGTTCGCCTTGTAGTACTCACTCCACTCGCCAGGAAGGTCGTCTTCGTAATAGATCGCTTCTACAGGGCAAACTGGCTCGCACGCACCGCAGTCAACGCACTCGTCCGGGTGGATATAAAGCATGCGATCGCCCTCATAGATGCAGTCGACAGGGCATTCGTCGATGCAGGCTTTGTCTTTTACGTCGACACATGGGAGGGCGATTACGTATGTCATAGCTCTGTTCTCGTCTAGCGGACTTTCCTGTTTTACTCATACTGCTGGAAGGACTCGGCGGTACCACTCAATTGTCTCCGAGAGATTTTCAATTGTAATTGGGGTGGGGCAAGCCTCCGGAAGCAATTCTCTGAGGGCCGAAATGTCTGCGCAATGCCGCCTAACGTCGCCTGGGCGTTCAGGAAGGTGCACAACGGGATAGTCCTTGAGTCCGAATGCCGTAAAGATCATCTGCACCAAAGAGTTTATTGAGGTCTCTTGGCCAGTCGCGACGTTGAGGGTTTGCCCCACCATTCCTTCAACATCATGAATTTGCACGGCCGCTTCTGCAGTGTCAGCCACCCACGTGAAGTCTCTACTTTGGTTTCCGTCTCCATAGATCTCTACAGGCAAGTTCCTCAGAATTCGGCCCACGACTATCGGAATGATGCCAGCATAACTCCCTGGATTCTGACGCGGTCCAATGTTGTTAAAGGGTCTGATTGTTGTCGCGTTAATGTTAAAGGTCTTCACGTAGGAAGAAACAATTTGATCAGCTGCTGACTTGCTTGCGGCATAAGGCGTGAGGGCGTCGTGAGGGTGACTTTCATCCATCGGAACGTATCGAGCGCTGCCGTAAACTTCCGACGTTGAAAAATGAATTAGCCTTTCAACAGTTCCAGCCCTGGCCAATTCGCAAGCAGTCAAGGTGATGGAGACGTTTGATTCGACAGTCCAAGCCGGGTATGAAAGGGAGGTGGGGAGCGGTACTACAGCCAGATCGAAGATACTATCCACATTGCGACTTTTGGCGATGTCAGCAACTGCATTGAAGTTTGCCGCATCAATTCTTATTACTTCTAGATCATGGAAAGCTTTTTCAGCGAAGGCTAAGTTGGCATGACTACCAAGAAAAAAATTATCGACGATGCAAACGCGGGCTGGGTTTTCCTTGATAATCCGGTCCACCAAGTGACTGCCAATAAACCCTGCACCACCTGTTACAAGCACGCTTCGATTCTTTAAACTAAACATATTCTCAATCCAAGTCCCGGCAACCCATTGGCTGATGTCTTGCTAAACTCTAATCCACAAGATGCGCGACGCCTAAAACTAGCCACGAGATTTCACTTGAACCTTAAGTTCGGGCATCACGATGCGACTCAATGAGCTATCTCGATATTTTTGGATAATGCCAGACTCCGCCCCTAGACCGTCTCTATAGGGCGGATTAGGGCGCATCATTCTGGTAATTCCAGAATTCGGCTCCCCTGAGATGCAGGCCAAAAGACGTGACGCAACAAGCTCGGAGGTGAAGTTGGAATTCACAAAATCAACACCTTTGTGGCGCAAGGCCGCAGCTGATTCTTTGTCCTGCAAAATAAGCTTCTCAATGTTTTCAAATAAGCTTCTGGGGCTCGACGCGATCGATGGGGGGACGAACTGGGAGTAATGCCTGACTGGCCAGTCGACGTAGTACCCAGCGACTACGGCAGGTGTCCCGCAGAGCAGCGCTTCTGCAGAGGTAACAGGCAAGGGATAATCAGAATATGCTTGATCGATGAGCAGGTCACTTTCACTCAAACTTGTCAGAAGGTCGCCATGACTAAGGTTCGACACTTCTCGGTAGGTGACGTTCTCATACTTTGACGTCAACAGCTTTGCCACATCCCTTACCCAGTCTGTCCCTTTGGTAAGGGAGGATGAAGGGGCGTGAATAATCCTGAACTCGCTATTGCCTGACTTCATTGAACGAGAATTTCTAAATGCCGTAAACGCTTTAGCACGCGTGCTGTCACTCAATGGGTGGCCCAGGTCAAGAAAATTATAGAAAGCTCCGGGGATCAACTCACTTGTTTGTGGGGACGCGAAGAAGAAGTCGGAGATCCTGTATTGAACGAGCAGCTTGAGCCTTCGCTTTACGGCCTGAAGGGCAAGCCTCAGGTGAGCAAGGGGCTGACTCGTCGCCAAAGTCTGAGGATGGTTCACTTGAGGTGCCCTAGCTTCGGAGCCGTAACCGCAAAGGCTGACGATCGGGATCCTTCTGAATTTGTAAAGCAGAAAATCAAGTCCTAGAGGAAGAATCCCCATCGCAAATTGACTTACCACCAAGTCAGCGTTTCTCGCAATTTCCAAAGCAACTTGGAAGCGCCTGCGGTGCCAGTTAAAAAGTCCTCTAGTGCCTGGGGCAAGGCGCCTTACATCAATAAAACTTACGCCCTCAAAGACTTCTCTAGGATCTGAGAAGGGATAAGGGGAAATCTCAACGACGCTCACTTTCTTTCCCCGCTTCACAAGCCCCTCAGCAATTCCGCGCGAGTAACCCGCAACCTCAATTGGTATGACGTAAACCTCTTGTATCTCATGTTCCTTGATAAATCGACTAGTTTCTCTCATTTTTCAAGCCGTTCCTTACTAATCCACAGAACCCACCTCAGCTCGGTGGGGTTTACGCCACAGGGCTCTCATAAAAAGGCGATCTGAGACTTTGGTCTAATATTGTCACTCATGAACACCGGCAGGGACATGACAGACCATTCCCAATTTATAGTCACAGTTGTGGGGTTAGGCAAGATCGGACTCCCACTGGCAGCTCAGTTTGCCTCGATGGGGATTAGGGTTATCGGTGTCGACATCAGCCTGAGCCTGGTGGATGCCATAAACGCGGGAGTTAGCCCGATTGAAGAGCCAGGTCTGTCTGAAAAACTCTCCTCATCGGTCGACGCCGGCCTGCTCTTTGGGACTACAGACATAGCATCAGCAGTCTCAGAATCTAACTACATAGTTGTAGTCGTTCCCCTCTACGTGGATGGTTTGGGGATTCCTGATTTCTCCAACTTCGACGGGGTTGTTGCGCAAATAGGTAGGTCACTGAAACCCGGTGCGACTGTCATCATTGAAACCACACTTCCTGTGGGCACCACTCGGTCAAGATTTCTACCCATCCTTGAAAAGGCATCCAAACTGTCCTGCGGAAGCGGCTTTTTTCTTGCCTTCTCGCCTGAACGAGTGTCCTCAGGAACGGTTTTTAGAGATTTCTCTCTTTACCCAAAGCTAGTTGGCGGGGTGGATTCAAATTCCAGCAAAATGGCGTCTCTGCTATATCGCGCAGGATTTGTCTTTGATAAGCGGGGTGATCTAGAACGGCCGAATGGAGTTTGGGAGCTATCGACCGCTGAGTCAGCCGAGTTTGCGAAACTGGCTGAGACCACTTACCGAGATGTCAACATCGCCCTAGCAAACACCTTCAATGAGCACGCACGAGATCTCGGCTTGACTTTTAGTGAGATTCGCGATGCTTCCAATTCCCAGCCTTTCTCACATGTGCATTCCCCCGGGATTTCAGTTGGAGGGCATTGTATCCCTGTTTATCCGCATTTTTACCTTCAATCACACCCCGCAGCAGACCTTGTAAAACTTGCTAGAGAAACTAATGTGACTACAACCAGACGGGCAGTCGATCGAGGATTGAGGGCTGTCTCTAGCTCTATGGAAAATCTCAAAGTACTGGTCAGTGGTCTCAGCTACAGAACAAACGTCAAGGAACATGCCTTTAGCGGCGCCAAGCAAATTGCGGAGCGGTTGGAGGAACTAGCCGTCCCTTTTACCCTAACTGACGAGCTCTACTCTGATGAGGAAATCATGTCACTTGGGTACCCAACGGGCAGTCTTGACGGTTATGGCCTCTTGATAATCAATTCGGGTTCAAGAAAATATCAACTCCAGCTCTTAAGTAAGCTGTCTCCAAGCGCCGTAATTCTCGATGGCCGAGGAATCCTAGAGGCAGATGATTGGCCCAGAATTATTAACTGATTTAGGAAATTTCACTGAGCCGGCACCCCTCGGACAGTGTCTCCCTCGCCGACATCGCGCACAACCACAGCTCCGGCTGCCACTAGGGCAAATTTTCCGACACTTACTGGAGCCACACAAATAGCCCCTGCGCCGATTGACGCTCCGTCACCTACTAAAACGCCTTCTGGGGTCCAATCATGGGCTAATTTCGGCGTGCCGTCATCATTGATTGCTCTGGGGTGTTTGTCGTTGGTAAAGATAACTCCAGGGCCCACAAACACACCATGTCCTAATTCGCATGGCTCATACAAAAGTGCGTAATTCTGAATCTTGCAATTATCGCCAATTCGCACCTTGGGTCCAATGTAAACACCTTGGCCCACCACTACGTTCGAGCCGATAACTGCACCCGATCGTATTTTGGCAAACTCCCAAATTTTGGAGTTATCTCCAATAGTGACGCCCTCTTCAATTATGGCAAGAGGGGACACAGATGCGGAGCTGGAAATCAATTCATGAACCTTTCGACGATTCCGAGATTGGAAACCCCATCACGTAGCGGGCACAAGTCAGACGTTGTTCCATTCGACAACTCAGATTGGATTGCTTCGTGCTCTAAGACTAAAGGCTCGCGGACAGCAACCACAAATTGAATCATCTCTCCTTCAGAGACGCCGCGCAATTGGCGGTAAGGTTCCCAGTCGGAACTTTCATGGCCGTTCTTGTAAAGGCGCACTTCTGCATTTAGAAGGTCTGCTACCAGCATGCCCGTCGTCCCAAGAATAGATATTGATCGAGTTTTTCTAGGGGTTAGCCAGTTGACTTCATGGGCTACCGTAACGGAAGACTTCAATGTTCCAAGGCCTAAGAAAGCGTCTTCGTGAGGTGAGTCCAGGACGTTCATGAGGCGGCTCGAGCAAGATCCGTAATCCTGACCCGTCAACCATCTCGTCAAATCAATGTCGTGGCTGGCAAGATCCAGGAGTACGCCCACGTCGCTAATTCGACTCGGGTATGGTCCGACGCGACGCGTCGAGATCTGCAATATGTCACCTATGACACCTTCTGTGAGCTTTGCTTTCATCGCCTGTGCTGCGGGGTTGAATCGTTCAACAAATCCAACCCAGCTCGGCGTGTCGTTTGAATTGAAGGCCTCCAAAAGATTTTCAGCGTCCTTGAGAGACGAAGCTACGGGCTTCTCGATAAGAGTCGGAATTTGTCTTTCCGCCAGCTGCAGCCCGACGTCAACATGCTTAGAGGTTGGTGTTGCTATAACTGCATAGTCGATTCCAGATTCGAGTAAATCGCTCAGACTGCCCGCTGACGATACTCGTTGGCTCAGTTTGTCGTATTGCCTGTACTCGTCAAAAACCACCACATCATCTACCGTTTTGGATTGCTCAAGAACTCTGATGTGGTTGGATCCCATTACTCCAGCCCCGATTACTCCAACCCTCATTGCTGGAGAACCTGCCTGATGGCCTTAACGACAAACCTTAATTGGGATTTTGTAGTAGACGGTGCAATAGGGAGGCTCAGGCAGGTCTCAGTAAGCCTAGCAGTGACTGGCAGCTCTAAAGTCTGGGCAAATGCCGGTAGTTGGTGAACAGGGGTTGGATAGTAGACCCCAGAATCTACACCTAACTCAGCGAGACGACCATGAACTAAATCACGCCCCTCCTGTACTTGAAGTGTAAATTGATGAAAGACATGGGTTGAGTTAGGCCTTACTTGGGGAAGTTGAATTCCTGAGATACCCGAAAGATTCTGGAAATAGTAGTCCGCATTATTCATGCGACTTTCATTAAATTTCTTCAATCTCGTCAACTGAACTAAACCGATAGCGGCAGCCACCTCTGTCATTCTGTTATTCAACCCGACAACTTCATTTTTGTAACGCTGGAGCATGCCTTGATTTCTCAGCAATTGCGAGGCTCTGGCGAGCTGAGGGTTTGATGTGGCGATCAACCCACCTTCACCAGTGGTCATGTTTTTGGTTGGATAAAAAGAAAAGGCACCAAAATCGCCCCAGGATCCCGCTGGCTTGCCGCCCAAAGCGGCGCCATGAGCCTGAGCCGCGTCCTCAAATAATTGAAGATTATGTTTCTTTGCCAGTGCCTGCAGTGCTGACATGTCAGACATTTGTCCATATAGATGGACCGTCATGATGGCCTTGGTTCTCTTTGTGATCAACGCTTCCACGCGTAGAGGATCTAAGGTAAAGAAATCTTGCTCCACATCGCAAAAGATGGGCGTTGCACCTGTGAGTGCGACGGAGTTTGCGGTTGCGGCAAAGGTGAAGGAAGGGACAATAACCTCATCCCCCGGTCCGATACCTGCAGACATCAAACCTATGTGCAGTGCCGAGGTTCCGGAGTTAACTGCTACGCAGAATTCAGTTAGTGAGACTGATTTGAATCCTTGCTCGAATTCGGCAACCTTCTTGCCTTGAGCCAATTGTCCCGAGGACAACTGCTTCCAGGCAACCAGCTTCTCCCTGAGTCCTATATTTGGACCCCCAAGACCAACCTTCAAGATTCTCCTACCTTGTCCCTTGTCAGACCAAAGTCTAATCAAGCTGTTCGGTAAAACCGATCGTCATCGCAACTGAGTGAATAAATTCCAATTCATCTTGACTCGAGCTGAACACCTTGGCATTCTCTTGAGAAGCCTTTTTGAAGTCAGTCCACGCAGTCACGGAAGTTGATAGAAGAGCTGTTAATATGTCTTGCGCGGTCCATCCATCGGCCACAACACCAAGGCCATGACGCTTGACCGCATCTGCGAGATCAGGATTTGGGCCGGTCAGAATTGCGAGACAGCCTTGCACTGATTCAAAAAATTTGTTTGGCATAGCGTGCATTTCATTCACGGTTACTGGTGGAATAACCATCAGCGCTATGTCAAATTGGTTCACAAAAGTGGGGATGTCTACCGTTTTCACTGGAGGGTGAATCGTCACTCTGTTTTCGAGACGAAGGGACCGAATTAGCATTCGCAATTTGAAGAGAAAAGCCCTAGACGAGAGCAAAAGCAAGTGAAGTTCAAATTCGGGAGCGAGTGATTTCAGCGCTTTTATGGATGCTTCGATTCCCCTATGCGGGGCACCCACTCCATGGTGCACCAGCTTTATGTGCCCTGGATCGAAGTCTGATGGAGCTAGTGATTGGTATCTAGGGGAATTTCGAACCGTCGAAACCTCAGCACCAAGGAATTCCCCGAATCGTCTTGAAATTCTTTCCGAAACGCTGGTAAAAGAAACGCGATTCTTAGGGAGCTGGGAGATTTTGACCAGATGCGACAGTTCCCACTTTCTGTAGTTGTCAAAAACAAGTGCCTCGACCCGATTACGTGCTAGTGACTCTAGGTGATCTTCATGGAGGTCAATTTGAATTCCAACCCCGGATCTTCGATGGATCTCTGCTTGGAGGACAGGGTGAGGAAGAAGAGTTAAGTCATGGATAATCAGTAAATCGTAGTTTTGTAGCAGTTCCTGGGTGAGGATCGACAATGTCGATTCATATAGAAAGTTAAACTTCAATTTTTGACTAGGAAGTAGGTAACAGAGGTATCGAATTACAGCTGAGTTAGGAATTACCTGAAAGTGTGTCCCTTTACTTACCGACTCCGAGCCAAGGCCAAGGGTATCTACCAACCATCCTCGATTTTCAAGCCAATCAATTTCCTTGAGTATTCGCGGGGCACTCGATACGTATTTGTAGGACAGGATCAAAGCCCTACGTGAAGAATTTGCCATTATGCCCGTACCTCGCTTGAACTGAACTAACCCAGTCTTGCTATTCCATTTACCTTGCGGATTACGTCTGCAAAATCCATTTCAAGTGCGTCTAAATACCATTGGATGTTTTGGTATCTTGGCAAGTTGTCTTGCAGTGCTAACCTCAGCCCTTCCTCGCGGCTTATGATCCCTTCGCGAATTTGGTTGCTGCGAAAAGTGTCATGCTCAGAAAATCCCGCGACCGTGAAATAGACATAGTTGTAGAAGCCAGCCGTGCCATCTCCGATTCGCCAGGTTGTCGTCGTATCAGGAGACGTTTCCCATCCATACTCGTTTACAAGAGTTTTATTTATCTCTTCTTCATCCCAGCGCCAGTAGTCAAAAAGGTGGTGATAATCATCCTTCGGGGAAATGCTCCGGTAGTACTCCCCACTCAGAGTGTCAAACAGTGATGAGTTGAAGTAGCCTGGTGATCGCATCATGTATCGTAATCTGTGCCAGTGGTACTCCACCTGAGCAGCCATTCCCGAGTTGTAAACCCTCCTATTCGCAAATTTTGGCGGAACTCCCAAGAAGCCGGCTTTGAAGTGGGTAGTTTCAAGTGGATTTACACCCCAGAGGTTCAAGGAAACCTCATTTTGAAGTTTCACTTCTTTCACGTGCTTGTAAAAATGCTTGTCTCCCGCAGTCAGAATGCTGAGCATTCCGAGTTGAGGGTCCTTCAGCCAAGCCGAAAGGTTCAACTTAATGTTGCGTCGTTTGGCCTCGATGTCTGCCGCAACGACAATATTTTCCACCCCCAGTTCGGCGCACATGAGGCTTATGTTGCGGCGACCTAAATCCGTAACCATGCCCCAATCGTAGGTATAAGCTACGGTCCTCATCCCAAATTCCTTGACGGCTAGATGAAGTGCGAAGCTACTGTCACGTCCGCCCGAAAATGGCATGATGGCCTCAGTGCCAGAGGCCTTGCGGTATCTATTGAGCAATTCTTCGAGCTGAGAGCGTGGCTTGGGTTCATTCTGGATTCTGTAATTGTGGCAATAGTTACACACTCCATTTGAATCGAACTCAATGAACGGCATTGTGCTAGGGAGGATGCACTTCCCGCACCTCTGCAGTTCAGGTTCTCGGTAAACAAGCAAGTTTTCATCAGACTTGACGAAGGCGAACTCTGGGATCAAGTTTGGTCTCGCCCTCGATTGATCCCGCACCTGGGTCGATTCCTGACATGGGATCTGGAAGAGTTTCTCTTCTCGAATCTGGACTGGATCTAGTCCCATCTGTTGAATCGGAAAGCGCTCAGAAGAAAAGTAGGTGTTCTCCCCTTCGTGGCCACAGTAAAGACTTCCGTTGTTGGAGAAGACCAACGCTTCCCCTAACTCAGTAGCCAGGATCACGCATGACATTGAGCCCCGGGCTTGAGTTCCAAGGAATGAGGATAGGCCCTTCAAAGTGGAGTGCTTTTGAACAAAGTCAAGCGCAAAGGCTGCTATGACCTCAGTGTCGATTTTTAGCTCTCTGCGCTGAGAGGTGTGTGACCAGCATTCCGAATCGTTAACGACGATTCCGTTGTGAATAACCACGATCTGGCCTTTGACTACCGGTTGATTATCCTCCATGCCGTTAGTTATTAGCCTGCTGTGGCCGAATACTAGTTCGACTTCTTGGCCTTCCAATGATCGAAGAGATGTTTTGACTCGCTCATCGAAACGTTCCACGAACAGCTTGCGCTCCTTGCCCATCCAAGCAAAGCCAGAGGAGTCCTTCCCTCGTCTTTCTGCGTGAATAGCAAGGTTGCGAATTGCCGAATTCGCGAGCTTTGGCTCCCCAATGTATCCAAAAATCCCGCACATAGGTCAAGAAGCTATCACAGTTTTCCGTTGGTAACTTTGTGGAGGATCTTCGTGTCAAATGAGGCAGGGTAGTCTTATTGCTAAACGTTTGTGTAGTAAAAACGGCAGGGTGGGTATTGAGCTTGACGAAGATTCTTGTCGCCGGGATGGCTGATTCAATTCACCTAGCCAGATGGCTAGCGCAGTTTCGGGAAAGCAACTTCCATTTCGTGATTATATCCTCGTCTCCGCATCGCAAGGTTCACCCTCAAATTCTTGAATTGCTTGATTCAAGCGATGTCAATGGCGGAGCTCGCTATGAGATGCCCTGGGTCTCTCGCGCACTTAGCTTGCCAATGTGGCTACTGGACCGATTTCTCAGTGACTGGATTCGAGGTTCTCTAATCCTTTGGATGACGAGGCGTCACAGGCCCAAATTCATTCATGTCAACGAACTCCAGAACGCTGGCTATGCCACGCTCAGGGCTTGGAAACTTTCGCGTGGGATTGACTTTCCACCCGTTTTCTCGACCAACTACGGAAGCGAGTTGGTTTGGTTCCGTCAATACCCGCCACATGCCAAGCGTCTTCGGAAGCTGATGAGTATTTCGACCGCATTTTCGGCTGAGTGTCTGCGCGATTATCGCCTCGCTAGAGAATTTGGATTTGAAGGGCTCGAGATGCCGCTAATGCCAGTTGCAGGAGGTGGGCGATTCAGCCCACCGACTGAAGGAGTGGAGGGCCGAAAGACAATTGCGGTAAAGGGTTACCAGAACAAGTGGGGCCGAGCACTGACTGTCCTAGGTGTCTTGGAGAAGCATCATGAGGAATTGGCTGGCTACACAGTTGAGGTTTTCAGTAGCAACAGCTCCGTAGTCAAAAAATGCCGTGAATTGCAGTCTGTAGGAAAGCTGAATGTGATTTGCCACAAGAAGGGCACACTGTCTCACCCTCAAATGATGGAGCTTTTCGCCAGGTCGGAGATCTACATAGGTTTTTCGATGAGCGACGGCATCTCTACATCAATGATTGAGGCAATGGCCAATGGTGCTATTCCAATCCAAACATGCACCGCCTGCGCTGACGAGTGGGTTGTGACCGGCAAGACTGGATTCATACTTGATCCAAGTGATGAGCTGGGCCTAGCCAGGTCCATATTGTCGATTGTCAGCGGCGATTTCGATGTTTCGGCCGCTCGCAGCGCCAATGCTGAAGTAATCTCAAGCCGGTATGACCCATCAACACTCAAGCAGATCGCACTAAATCAATACGACAAGATGTTAACCTTGGACAAATGAAGTTATCCAAGCCGCAAAAATTCTCGGGAAAAAGTCACGTCGACAACCGTGGGGCTTTGCTATTCAATAATCAGGCCGAAATTTCTGAATTCAAGCGGATGTATGTGATCGAAAACTCGCAAGAGGAACCTTTGCGAGGCTGGCACGGTCATCGCTTGGAAGCCAAGGGCTTTATCTGCCTGAGCGGGAAGGTGAGAATCGGAGCTGTCGAAATCGACGATTGGACCCAGCCAAGTGAAAGACTCTCTGTTTATTCAGAAGAACTCACAGAGCGGTCGATGGATTTTATATACATCCCTGGCGGATACGCAAACGCAATCCTTAGTCTCGAGCCAGGATCCCGCGTACTAGTTCTATCTAGCTCAACTCTGCAGGACAGCCTGGCCGACGATTACCGTTTCCCCACTAATTTCTGGGGGCTTTAGTCTCTCGCTTTTAGATTCATCCATGTTGGAGCTAGCTTGGCGGTTGAAATAATCACAGACGCAACTCTTTGCGAGAAATCAGTGATTGAGTAATCTTCCGGAATGCTTCTCGACTTGGGCCTCGAAGTGGCAAATTTTATTGCTTCGATGAGGCTGTACTGGTCTGACGAAGACATTATCGCAGACCCAGCCTCAAGAGCTTCGGGTCTCTCCATAGAATCTCTGAGAGTTACGCTCGGAAATCCTGCGATCGCGGATTCTTCGCTTATGGTCCCGGAATCCGAAACCACGCATGCAGCGGCCAGTTGAAGCTTCATGTAATCGAAATAGCCAAAAGGCTCAGCGAACACAAGTCCCGGGATATCGCCTATGTCACTTTCCTGCATTTTCTTGCGAGTTCTAGGGTGCGTTGAAACAATCACTGGCTTACCGAACTCGGAAGACACTGCGCGAAGAGCTTCAAGAATCTCTGTCAGTCGTGTGCGGGAATCAACATTCTCCTGCCGATGCAGACTGGCCAGGATGTAGCCGTCGCTTGACAATCTCAGCGCATCCAAAATTTTGGAGTTTTGAATGTCCTCCTCGTAGTAAGCAAGCACCTCCGCAATTGGAGAGCCCGACAAGAAGATTCTCCGTTCGGGAACGCCTTCCCGGAGAAGGTTTCGACGAGCATGCTCGGTATAAGGCAAATTGAAAGTGGAGATGTGATCGACTAGCCTGCGATTCAATTCCTCAGGCACATTGGCATCGAAGGATCTATTACCAGCCTCAAGGTGATAGACAGGCACTCCCATTCTCTCGGCAGGAATGGCCGCCATGGCAGAATTCGTGTCCCCCAAGATAACTACAGCGTGGGGCTTGAACTGCTGGACTAGAGCCTCGGTCTTGACAATCGTGTCAGCCATGGTTGAGCCGAAGGATTCAGTATTGACATTGAACTCAGAGTCTGGATTCCGCAAGCCCAAGTCACGGAAAAACACATCGCGGAGGTTGATGTCAAAGTTTTGTCCTGTGTAGGCGAAATGATGAACCGAAACTTTGTCGAGGAGCGGGATGAGCCTTGAAAGGCGAATCAATTCTGGCCTGGTACCTGCGACAGTCAGTACTCTGAGCGTGCTCATTTAGCCAGTTCCGCCCTAATCTCAGGAACCGTCTTCAATAGCTCAATTACCTCGTGGAGCTCAAGCTGCTCGGTGTTGTGCGAGTGATAGGAATCGGTCGTGGCCGGGCGAGGCTGGCCATCATCGAAATATGCCGAATAGTTGAGGCCGCGTTCGTCCAAAGGCACTCGATAGTAGCCACCCAAATCCTCACTTCTCGCCAACTCCTCGGTGCTAAGAAGCGACTCGTAAAGCTTTTCTCCGTGCCTAAAACCTAGTTTGGTAATGCCAGTCGATCCCGAACCAAACAACTGGATTAGCGCTTCTGCCAAGACCTGAATCGTAGCTGCGGGAGCCTTCTTCACGAACAAGTCTCCCTGTTTTGCGTGCTCGAATGCGTACTCAACGAGATCCACCGATTGGGCCAGGGTCATTAGGAACCTGGTCATAGTAGGTTCAGTTACCGTTAAATCCAAACCGCGACGGATCTGCGATATAAAAAGTGGGATTACCGAACCTCTTGAATACATCACATTGCCGTAGCGAGTGATGGCTATCGTGGTGTCGGAATCAGCGAACTCTCTAGCGATTGCCTGCGCGGTTTTTTCCATGAGTGCCTTAGTCATGCCCATTGCGTTGATTGGGTAAACCGCCTTGTCAGTGCTTAGGCAAACGAGCTTTCTTACGCCGTGATCCACAGCGGACCTAATAACATTTGCCGAACCGTCGACATTCGTTTTTACAGCTTCCCAAGGGAAGAACTCGGCTGATGGCACTTGCTTTAGGGCCGCTGCGTGAAAAACATGAGTCGCACCTCTCATGGCTCGCGCGACAGAACTTGGATCTCTAACATCACCGAGCATAAACCGGAGTCTCGAGTCCGGGAACAGGTGGCGCATTTGGTCTTGCTTGGCCTCATCGCGGCTAAAAACGCGAATCTCCTCTACAGGTTTGGCCAAAAGGTTCTGCACCATTGTTGAACCGAAGGATCCTGTGCCTCCAGTTATGGTTACTACCGCACCATCAAGTTCGCTCATAGCCCAAGTCTACCTTTGGGTGATATCTTCACTAATGAATTCAGCGCAGATTTGCTTGATGGTTGGCGGCGCCGGGTAGCCTGCCAAGTGCCAGAGCTTGAGGTTGTTTTCCATGCTCAAAGTGCTCAGCCTTCGATCAATTGGCTCGGCTAAGGTAGAGGGCACAACGACAGACTGGCTTGTCCCCAAGTTAGTCGCAAACTCTCCTAAGAGCTCGAACTTGGTCACCGAGCCCATGGGCACCCAGTGGTGAATGCCCGGTCTCACGTCTCTATCCAGGTGTATACCTACGCAAAGTTTTGAAAAGGCCAATGTGCTTACACCGTTCCAATGCGCATTGACATAGCCTGGCAGAGTGCTTTCCGAAGCCAGCTGACTCTTGAACCAGCTATAGAGGCCTGCGTTGGTGTTTTTATCCGGGCCTACGATAGACGAACGAATACCAACAGCACCTTCAAGAAATCGCTCCCCTTCGGTTTTGGAACGCCCATATAAGTCTGATGCATCTTTCTCAGAAGCCTCATCGTAATTACCCTGCTTCCCGGAGAAAACGCAGTCGGTAAGGATTTGTATCCACAAAAAACCAACATCTCGCTGCAGCCTTGAGATTTCCGAAACTAGCTCGGCGTTTAGCAAGTAAGCGTTGCGAGCATCTTCAACGGCGTTTCCCGTTGATTTTTGAGGGATCCAACCGATGCAGTTAACTAGGGTGTCCCCCGGCCCTAAGCCCAAGGATGCTCCAAGGTCATCAATTGGTCCGCCTAGATAACGAAATTCGTGGTCGCCGCCTGCACATACGGAAACCACATCGAGTCCAACTAGACGAGCCTGTTTCACGGCCTGCTGCCCTAGCATCCCCCTGGCGCCTAGAACAATGAATTTACCCACGGCATTGCCCCGCAACTGAGACAAGTCGATTCTGCATCGCGGCAATTGTGCTATCGAGAGAGAACTGAATCGTTAGCTCCTTGAATCCAGTCTGACCTACAAGTCGCTCCGACTCAGATCTATCCAACAACTTCACCACTTGACTCCAAATGCCATCCTCCTCGCTCGCAACTACAAGGTCGCAATTCGCTGGCAAGGCTTCTTTCAGTCCAGCTAACTCGAAGGTGACCACAGGGAGCCCACTAGCTAAGTACTGAAGAACTTTGTTGGGCAGAGCAAAATTTGAAACCGCTAGAGGTGTCATAGGGTTGATGGCAACGTCGGCTACCCCTAGATACATAGGCAGTTCGGAATATGGCACAAACCCAGTGAAGAGTACTTTGCTCTCAAGATTTAGGGCGGTGACAAGTTTGCGCAACTCCTCGTCCTGCTCTCCGCCACCCACTAAGACCAAGTGAGTGTCGCCAGGCTGATTTAGCGCAAAGTCTCTCAGGACCTCTGGCAGGCCTGAGAAGTAAAAGAAGCTGCCCATGTAAACGACTACCTTTGCAGTTGCCGGTATTCGGAGTTTATTTCGCATTTCAGACCTGAAGTGGGCCGCCTGAGAAAAGTGGAGTAGGTCCAACGGTGGGAGCTCCACTGTTGTTCGGCTTGCGCTTGAGCCTTTTGACACGCAGTAATTTGCTAGCGCCTGATTGTTCGCCGAAATGTGGTCGGCATTTCGGTAAACAAAATTCTCCGCGATCTTGATCATCCCGGCAAAGACCGTCTTTCGGATCATGTGACTTACGTCAAGCGCTCTGAAAACAAATGGAATTGACAACTTTTTTGCGATTCGGAGAGCCTGCCACCCAGAGGTGGGGACGGCGTAACTGACAATCAAATCGGGCTTGAATGCTTCAACAGCTTTGCGGACTGTTCGACCTGCCCTTGCTGCCATCAAGAGCCTAGGAACAATGCCAGACGATTGCTGCTGCGGGGTGAACAGTTCAATCTTTGCCTGACTTAGAACTCTGCCGGAAATGATAGATCTGAAACCTTGAAGGCGCACTTTATCTCTAGTCCATCCCTCGGCGAAGTGAAGAAAACCAATTTGATGTCCGGCTAGAGAAAGGTACTCTGGGAATTCGTGCATCTCAAAAATGGGCTTTTCGAGATAGTTGACTTCGTGTAAAAAGAGAATTCTCACAATCCCTACTTACTTGATGCGATGAAGCGTGTAGCCCTCACCAGGGATTGTTTCGAGCACAGCACCTGAGTAGGTTAGGTCGCCAGTGACAAGAACATAACTTGAACCCTCTGGAACCAGGCTTGCGTCTAGGACTGATCCTGCTCCAAACAGGTCAAACTTGATTGTGGATGAGTCCGCCCAAATGGCTACGTTTGTTGCTTCAAATCGTGATGTAGCGGCAACCCAGGTGGCATTAACTTCCTCAGGGGTGAGGTTCGCGCGAAGGTACTGACCGGCTTTGTCCTGAGCATTCACCTGGCCGCGGAAGCCTTGGTACTGGTCCTGGATCTGATAGCCGGTACCAACCATGGTCACTGGCAGTAACCCGACGAGAACGAATGGCGTGTACTTAGGGAAGAACGCGAAAACAATCAAAGATGCAAAACCAAACAATGCGGCAGCGTTGAAAACCTCCTGGTTTACTACCAGCCCAGCGAGGTTAGGTGCGTCAGCAATCTGAATTGTCAGTGTGCCAAAAAAGCCCGAGAACGCTGGAGTTATGAAGATGAGCATGAGGACCGCAAGCGGAATCCTGATCCAGATCTTAACTTCAGAAGCAAATTTAGAAGTCAGTGCCGCCAAACCTGCGAGAGGGACGATGACAAACAAGAAGTCGTAGTAGCGCTCTAGAACTCTAGTGGTGTGATCATCACCAGCTCCAGTAATCCAGCCAGTAAACATCACAATCTCGATAATCAAGCTGAAAAGCCAGATAAATGCCAAGAGCGAAAGCGAAGTGACCTTAGTGAGTTCGCGGGTGCGAATCAGCTCGAGGACCCCAATTGTGATACCGATTATAGAGACGCCCATGAGTGCCGAGATGGTGAGCATGTGGATGTTAAGTTGAACTCCAAACAGGGCAAAAACGCCATTAATTGGACCGGAGCCGACTGGGGAGGCATTCTCAGCGACCCTTCCATCGGGCGTTGATGTGATTTGTGATACTACTCCGGCGTTTAGGTACTGCCCGAAGAAGCTCAAAGCTTTAGGCCCAGCGACTAGGAAGCCAATAATCACTCGACCAAGAATTGCTGCGAGAGAAACCGCTCCAATCGCTTTGAGCAATGGAACAAAGCGATACTTGGCATTTGTGAGACCGAGAATCACAAGGAAGATGCCAATGGCAATCGCCGAAAGCCACGCGTGGGGCTTTACGAGCGAAGTAATACCGACAAGCGCGCCGACCATTGCCCAGTCTTTCCAAGCATAGGTCTCGGCCGCCTTTAGAACCGCAACGAAGACGAGGCTCAAAAAGAAGAAATACATCATCTCAGGCAGGAACATGGAGGTGTAAACGCTGAGAGGCGAAAGCCCGGCTAGGACAGTGAATGCGAAAGCGATCCAATAGTTCATGTAGCGCTTGGAGACAATGAAAATGACCGTCAGGAAGGCCGCGAAGAATACAAGGTTTAGCAGCTTTCCGCAGGTGTAGAAGGCGTCACCACAGATATTGGTCGAGGAGTAGACCAGGTTGAAGAGATAGTTAGAGAAGTCACCGGCTGGAGATGGATCCCAAGGGGCAGCCTTGCGAGCGTTGATCGAGTAAAGGTATTCATCTCCCAAGATAGCTGGGTTGACCATGGCGACTCTGGAGTAAACCCAGGCGGCAACAGCCAGCATCGCGCCAGCAAATGCCAGGTTCTTCCAGTCTTTTACAGCGGCAAGTAGGTTTTTCAAACCGATCCTCGATTATCTCTTTTGTCTTGGAACTCTTGGTTCCGATTGAACGTCATAAGACAAGAATGAAAGTAGCAGCTGAACCCCGAGAATCAGGGCAACCGCAGAGAGAGTCACCTGACCGGCAGTGGTAGCCCTTCCAGCTTCAGCAGCCTCGAAGTAGCGCGCTAGGCCAAACCAGACACCGAACACGGTAAATCCAACACCCAACGGTAGTTCAAAGCTAGCGACTGACCACTCACGCAGGTAGTACTTATAGAAGATGCGCTTCCAGAGATTTACAGTGTGACGCCAAGGAAACTCAACCAGTACTTTGCGGATCTTTAGGTTGCTCTTCTCGTCCCCGTAGACGGCCTCCATTGGCACATCGACCACCACGGCATTAGAGATGCTTAGTCGGAACAGTAGATCGGACTCGAAGAAGTAAGTCTTACGAATTTTGTCTAAGTGGATCGCACTCAACGCCTTTCGGTGAATCGCGGTGAATCCGTTGGTTGGATCGGTAATCGACCAGTACCCGGATGAGAGCTTTGACCAAAGGGACAAAACAGCATTTCCGAAGATTCTGATCTTCGGCATGGCGAAGAGATTCTCTAGGCTGTCAAAGCGATTTCCCTTGGCGTAGTCAGCTTCACCATTTAGGACAGGTCGCGCAATTGTCTCGATCAAGGCAGGATTCATCTGCCCGTCGCCGTCAACTTTCACGATGACGTCCATACCGTCTGCCAAAGCTGCTCGGTAGCCGGTGATAACCGCTCCCCCGACACCCTGGTTCACCTCGTGACGAAGCACAACGACTCGCTCGTCTTTGCACTTTTTCTGGACCAGGTCGCCAGACTTGTCTGGGCAGGCGTCGTCAACAACGTAAATTCGCTCGATAGCAGGTCCGATGCCGGCAATTACATCAAGAATGTGAGCAGTAACTCGGTAGGACGGAATAACTACTGCGAGACGCACAATAATCTCCCCTAAATCGACGATGTCTAACTCTACCGAGCCAACCAATTGAGACAAACCTCAAACAAACACTAATGTCTTGCGACACCAAACCTTAGGCTTGTCACAATGAGCAAATTAAACGCGATGTCACTGCGCTCCCTAGGTGCAGTACTGCCGAAGCCTGCGGCCAAGACAATCTACCTTTTCGCCGGGGCGAGGGTTTTGGCCAACCTGCTGGACATCCTTGGCTTGGCTGGCATTGCACTACTTGCGACCTCCTTTGGAGCGTTTGCATCGGGTAACGGGACCGTCGCTCCTCTGAAGTTGCCGATTGTTGGCACTTGGGTCATTACGGAAACACAAGCAGTGTTTATTGCTCTCTCAATTGCGGCCACTTTTGTTTTGAAATCAGGATTTTCAATCTGGCTAAACCTTCGCACAGCGCTGTACGTGGCGTCCTTGGAGGCCAAATTCGCCGACGCGTTAGCCCAAGATTACTTCCTTGGAGGCAGCGAAGGTGAGAGGGGATTTGGAGACAGCTTGAGTGAATTCCAAAACATAGCCTCTTACTCAACTTCATCGCTCTCCCACTTCATCAATGCAAGGATTTCACTTATCGCAGAGTCATCGCTTCTCGCAGCGATGGTGGCAGTATTCATGTCAATTAACCCCGTGGCAACATTCGCAATGTTCTTCTATTTGTCAGCGGTGCTGTTTGCTTTGAGTCGGATGGTTACCAAGCGCATCGAGAGAAATGGTAAAAGTCAACTACGTGGATCTGAAATTTCCCTGCAGGCGAGCCGTGATTTGTTTGGCATCCGGAGGGAAGCAAGAGCAGCCGGCGTTTCTGATTCCTGGATCGCAAAATTCACCGCAGGTCGAATGCGATGGTCTAGCAGCACCGCCATCATCTACACCCTGAACAGCCTCCCTAGATACGTAATTGAAACCTCGTTGATTCTTGGGATTTTTGCGTTCCTGGCTGGAATTGTTGTTTTCAGCGACCTGCCGTCGCAAGCCGTCACAATTGGCGTATTCATGGCAGGTGGGCTTCGTTTGGTTGCCTCCCTTTTACCGCTTCAATCTGCGGTCAACGCGATGATAGAGGGTGCCCAAAAGGCCCAGCCGGCACTTGAAAGGCTCAAGGTAATTGCCTCTCGTCCAGTAGAAACCAACAAGGACCAGATCGAAGTCACCCACGGGAAGCCTCTTGGGCTCAAGCTTGAAGGAGTTACCTTTGGATTCTCCAAGGACCTGCCAGTAATTCAGGACATTAGCTTTGACATCAAGCCGGCCACCAAGGTGGCCATTGTTGGACCTTCCGGTGCCGGCAAGACCACCTGTTTTGAGATTGCTACGGGCTTTAGATTGCCAAACTCAGGTAAGGCGCAGATTGATGGCCAAGACCCGAGGCTCCTGTTGGAGTATGGCCAGGGTGCGATTGGCATAGTGCCACAGCGCCCACACTTGATCTCCGGCAACCTTGCCGAAAATGTGTCTCTGGCAAGCGCAGCCCAGACGGATCTCGCCAAAGCCGCGGAGTGCCTAAAGCTGGCAGGCCTGCACGCCTATGCCAACCCTGGCGCTTTGGACATGAATGTCGAGCCGGATGCTGGGCAGCTTTCCGGTGGTGAGATTCAGCGCCTGGGTATTGCTCGCGCGCTGTATCGTGACCCGGGCATCTTGTTCTTGGATGAGGCAACCAGTGCGCTTGATGCTGAGACCGAAGCACAGATTTCTAAGGTGCTGGACAGCCTGCGTGGCAAAATGACAGTGGTCTTGATTGCTCACAGACTCTCAACGGTTATGAACTCAGACAAGATCATCTACCTGGACAAGGGTCGAGTCGTCGCTGAGGGCACCTTCTCAGAACTACAGCGCAAGGTACCTGACTTTGCTAAAGCCGTTGAGCTAATGGGAATTGCGAAAGGCTAATTAGCCCTTTCTTGCAAGTCTTCTCAGCTTCTGCTCTGCTGGGTCTGGAACTGGAACCGCTGAGATTAGCTGCTTGGTGTATTCCTCTTGTGGGTTCTTGAGGATCTGGTCACGGTCACCAATCTCAACTAGCTTTCCACGCTCCATAACCGCGATGCGG
>JACCDG010186054.1_pt1 | contig 20830 bp, 16 predicted proteins | sample 7442471 | NCBI WGS metagenome assembly JACCDG01 (sample SAMN15323444, study PRJNA562643) | freshwater metagenome | isolation source: river surface water | place: USA:Blue River Watershed | collected 2017-08-17 | reverse complement strand
TGGTAATTTTCCGGTTTCAGTGTACAGTGGTTCACTCACGGCGTATTCGCCGCTGTGGCACAACCGGAGCCCCCATGTCCAATTCACCCCGCGCCTCATCCGATCTGCAGGGCGCCAGCCGTCTTGCGGTGTCGGCCATCATCGGCGTTGCCGATATTCTTGAACATTTCCATCTCAATCTGATGTTGCTGGCCGAGCGCGGTGGTGTGCCGCTGCACGAAGCGTTGCCGGATGCAACACGGCTTGGTTATCGCCTGTTGCGCAAGGTGACGCAGGCGGTGGGCCTGGGGCTGGATGGCGTATTGGGCAAGCTGCAGCCGCTGCTGGGTGAGGGCAGTGGCTGGCCGGGGCGCGAAACCGCGCTGGCTGTGCTGAATGGCGTGCTGGGCGATTATCTGCGGGCGCGGCATAACCCGCTGGCGATCCAGATGCAATTGCGGCGTGCCGGCCAGCCATTGAGCTTGCAGCGCGAGGCACTGGCGACCGCCGTGCCGGATGCCAGGGGGCGGGTGCTGCTGCTGATTCACGGCTTGTGCATGAACGATCTGCAATGGGGCAGCGAGCAGCACAACCATGGCACGGCGCTGGCCGCCGAGTTGGGCTTTACGCCGCTGTTTCTGCATTACAACACCGGCCTGCACATTTCCATCAATGGCCGCTTGTTGTCTGATCTGCTGCAAACGCTGCAAGCTCAGTGGCCGGTGCCGCTCGAAGAGCTGGTGATTGTCGGCCACAGCATGGGCGGGCTGGTGGCACGCAGCGCCTGCCACTACGCTCAGTTGTCGCAGGCAGCGTGGCTGCCCAAGTTATCAAAACTGGTGTGCCTGGCATCGCCGCATCACGGCGCGCCGCTGGAGCGCGGTGGTAACTGGTTTCATGTGATTACCGATGTCAGCGCGCTGACCCGGCCGTTTTCTCAGCTGGGCAAAATCCGCAGCGCCGGCATCACCGATCTGCGTTACGGCAACATCATCGACCAAGACTGGGGCGAACATGACCGCTTTGCCCACGTCGGCGACCAGCGTCATCCGGTGCCTTTGCCCGAGAGTGTGGCGTGTTACGCGATGGCGGCCACCACCGGCAAAAGTGTCGGCGACCTGAGCGACCGCCTGATCGGTGATGGGCTGGTACCCCTGGCCAGTGCACTGGGGCGGCATGACGATCCGGCTTTTTGCCTGGATTTTCCGCCCGAGCGGCAATGGATAGGCTACGAGCTGAATCACATCGAGATGTTGCAGCGGCAGGATGTGTATCAGCAATTGCTGGCCTGGTTGCGATAAGCCCGCAGGGCGCATCCCCATTGGCTTGCAGACTGGCCTGCAGGCCGCGCCCAGCGTGCTCTGCAGGCCGGCGGCCATTTCGCTGTTTCAGCGTATTCGCAATTGCTTGCCTGTGTATCGGCATATGCCTTATTGCTGCAAGTGACTCATTTAACATGCCTTAATGCCATTCGCTACGGCTGGCGTATGACTGGTGAAGTATGCTTTTGACATAATCTGGCGCCCCCACCATCATCGGCGCTTTGATATCGATGATGAGGTAGGACCATGTTGCTGAATTCTGGCGCGGGAATCGGGCGAGCGGTGGCGTTGTCGCTGCTGCTGGCATTGGCGGGTTGTAACGGTGGCGGAGGCGGTAGCGATTCGCCGGCGCCTGCGGCGGCGGAAACGCCGGCAGCGGGTGGCGTGCCCCAAACCGGCAATGACAACACACTCCTGACCCCAAGTACTGCCTGGCGCCCGGCCAAACCCGCGGAGCGCGACTGGCCGGGCAAGGTGCTGGCGGGGTATTACGAATGTATTTACCACGAGGCGAAAAGTGACGGCAGTTATGTCGATCGTACCTCGTTCAAGTTCGATTTTTATCCCGAAGGCCAGGCTTATGCCTTTAACGCCGAAACCAATTTTGAGGACCACGGTTACCAGATCGATACGGTCAATCAAACGCTGAAATGGACTGGCGGCGTCTTCAAGATTTACTGGAATGATGAACCCACCCGTTATGCCTTCCTCAACGATGGCACGCCGGTGATTCAGCTCAATCGCGATTCGGTTTATGGCCCGGAATACCTGCGCTGCGTGCGCACCGGCCCGGCCAAGGAAATCTCCCCCTACCAGAAAGCGATTGCCGACAACGACCCGGAAACGGAGCTGCAGCCTTCCAGCGTGCTGGCTCCGTTGCCGCCGGCTGGGGCGGGCGGATTGTCGGGGTTATATCTCACGCTGAATGGCAGCGGCTACTGGATGCCGGATTTCAACGGCGGCTCGACCTTTATCCCCGCCAGCACCCGCTATTACTACTTCATGGCCAATGGCTATTATTACGAAGGTCTGTACGGCTGGAGTTTTGATGCACTCGACTGCCGGCGCATGAAGAAAGACGGCAAGCCGCTGTGTGGCACCTACCTGATCAAGGATGGGCAAATCCAGCTGGATGGCGGCGCCTGGCAGAGCTTTGAATCGACAAACAGCAGTGTCACCATCGGCGGCAAGGCCTGGCTCAAGGAAAACCCGCCACCCAGCACCCTGCACGGCGCCTGGAGCATGACCAACGGCAGCAGCCTGCCTAACGGCGGCGGCGCCTATTACACCAACTCCTGGGTGTTGCGCAGCGATGGCACGTTTGAATCTGGCTTTGCCTCGTCGCTGCTGGTCAACAGCAGCCCGAGCTGGTCGAGCAGCAACACCAGCGTGGCGGGCGGCAGTAGCGATTCGCACACCGGCCGTTACAGCATCAAGGATTACACGCTGACGCTGGAATACAACGATGGCACCGTGGTGAAGAAAGTGTTCTGGATCAGCGACAAGGATAATGATCCGCAGGCCTACATCTACATCAACGGCAGCATGTTCTATCGCTGATGGCTCGGCCTGTATGGCTGACAGGGCGCCCCTCGGGGCGCTTTTTTGTTGCCTGTTTGCCACATCACCGGGTTGCCTGGCGGGCACCTGAGGTGCTGTTGATTCAGATCAAATCTGGCCTATACTTAAAAGCGCATATTAAAAAACTGGATCCAATTGTCGAAGTGGAGCGTCTATGTCGGAAATCAAGGAAAAACGTAGCCCGGTAAATAACAAACGTGATGGTGCGCGGCGCGTGGTGGCGGCAGAGCGGGGTGATACCGCACCGACCGAAAATGCGCAGGCGGTGGAGGATTTTGTCGTTTCCAGTGCCACCTATGCGGCGCAGCAACCGCTGGTGCAAGTGGCGCTGGGCTTGCTCGAAGGCGACCAGGGCAGTGCCGACGAGCGTGCCAAGGCCTTGCGCTCGCTGATTGAGGGGGCCTCGCCAGATGACCAGAAAGTGCTGCGCGCCGCGCTGACCGGCCGTGTTGATGAACGCAAGGTGAAACGTGATCCGGATGCCGAGCTGGCACCCGACTGGCGCGACGGGGCTTATCCCTACAAGAACCTGCTGCGCCGCAGCACCTATGAGAAAGAAAAATTCCGCCTGCAGGTCGAGTTGCTGAAGCTGCAGGCCTGGGTGAAGGAAACCGGCCAGCGCGTAGTGATCCTGTTTGAGGGGCGCGATGCGGCAGGCAAAGGCGGCACCATCAAGCGTTTCATGGAACACCTCAATCCGCGCAGTGCGCGGGTGGTGGCGCTGGAAAAGCCCACCGACGGCGAGCGGGGTCAGTGGTATTTCCAGCGTTATGTGCAGCATCTGCCAACGCAGGGTGAAATCGTGATGTTTGACCGCAGCTGGTACAACCGCGCCGGCGTCGAGCGGGTGATGGGTTTCTGCTCACCCGAGGAATACGCCGAATTCATGCGCCAGGCGCCGGAGTTCGAGCGTCATCTGGTGCGCAGCGGCGTGCATCTGATCAAGTTCTGGTTCAGCGTCAGCCGTGCCGAGCAGCGCCGTCGTTTCAAGGAGCGCGAAGTACATCCGCTGAAGCAATGGAAACTCAGCCCGATCGACATGGCATCGCTGGATAAATGGGAAGACTACACCCGCGCCAAAGAGGCGATGTTCTTCGAAACCGATACCGCCGATTCGCCATGGACGGTGGTCAAGAGCGACTGCAAGAAACGCGCGCGGCTGAATGCCATGCGTTATGTGCTGCACAAAATGCCATATCGCAACAAGCAGCTTGAGCAGATCGGCAAGCTCGACCCGCTGATTGTCGGCCGTGCGCATGTGGTGTACGAGCGCGGAGAAAGGCCGGGCGCGATTCTCTGAGCCGGGTCTGGCGGGCAGTGCGAAAGGCACTGGCCGCTGCGCGTCATTGCCCGGCGGTACTGCACCAGTGGTGCCACGCGCGGCGCATGGTGGCGGCAAAGTCAGTGGCAAAGGCCGGGCCGTCCATCAGCGGCGACTGCTGCAATTGCTGGCGCAGGCCGCTGCGGATGTTGGCCAGGCGCGGTAGCTGGGTGGCCCAGTATTCGGCTTTTTGCAGATATTCTTCGGCACTGCCGGCAACAAAATCTTTCAGCCCCAGCGGCGCCAGCAGGCTCAGGCCAGAGCGGCTGGTGCTGCGGCTGCCGGCCAGCGTGATCGGCGGCACGCCCATCCATAAGCCGTGAATGCAGGTGGTCAGGCCGGTAAACGGGTAGGTATCGAGCGCGATATCCACATAATGATGCAGCTGCAGGAAATGGCTGAAACTCAGTTTGGTAAACAGCATCAACCGCTCTGCCGCAATGCCGTGCCCGGCAAAAAAGCGCTGAATGTAGTCGGTGGATTCGCGGGCATGCACAATCATCACCAGCCGCGCATCGGGAATGCGTTGCAGCAACTGTGCCCATAACTGCAGCTGGCTGAGGCTGATTTTGACGAAATCGTTGAATGATCCGAAGGTGATGTAGCCTTTTTCCAGTGCCGGAAGTGGTTTGACCGGCAGCTTGTGCATGTCATCCAGCGGCTGGAAAACGCGATAGCTGTTCAACAGCAAGGGCTTTTCCACTGCGGGCAGCACCGCGTCGGCGGGCAGGTAGTAGCGATCCAGCAGCAGGTAGTCGATCTCTTTGACGCCGGTGGTGGCGGGATAACCCAGCCAGCTCATCTGCACCGGAGCCGGGCGCCAGGCAAAGGCGGGCAGGCGGTTTTTGGGTGAATGCACACCCAGGTCGATGAGAATGTCGATCCGGTCCTGATGAATCTGCCGTGCCAGTGCCTCGTTGCTCAAGCCGGCAACATCGTGCCAGCCGGAAGCCATTGCCTGCAGGCGCGCAGTGACCTCATCGCGCTGCGTGTCGGTGTAATAACACACCACTTCCAGCTGTTGCTGATCCAGCGCCTGCAGCAGGGGCTCAAAAAAATAATTCACCGAGTGAGTGCGGAAATCCGCCGAAACAAAACCCAGTTTCAAGCGTCGCTGCGGCTCGGCAGATTGTGCAAACCGGCTGAAGGCTTGTGCCTGGCGTGCCACCATGGCGCCATACTGTTGATGCTGCGCCAGCCATTCGGCATCACTCAGTTCATCGGTGTAGGTGGCCATGAACAGGTAGTTGCTGAACAACTCGCTGTTGTCCGGCATCAGCGCCAGCGCCCGCTGCATGAACGCCAGGCTCTCCTTGCCACGTCCCAGTTTCTGCAGCGATACGCCGAGTGTCTTGTAGAGCCGCACCTGCTCCTGCGGCGTGTCGGCAACCGCCTGTTGCAGCAGTTGCAGCGCTTCTTCCACCAGATTGTTTTCGCAATACAGATTGGCCAGGCCGATGCGGGCATCGATATAGCCTGCATCCAGCGCCAGTGCCTGCAAAAAGGCGCTGCGCGCCAGATCGCGCTGTTGCAGCGGCGAATGCGCGATCATGCCGATCTGGCAATACGACTCCTTGACCATGCAGCCCAGTTCGATACATTGCTGCAGCAGCGCCACCGCCTCGGCTGCGCTGGCAGCATCACGTTTCAGCAGTTGTGCCAGATTAAAACGGTGATGGCCATCCTGCGGCTCCAGCCGGATCAGCAGGCGCAACTGGCCGGCAAGCACATCGTGGCGTTGCAAGGCTTGCGCCACGGCAACGGCCGCCTTGCTGGTGATGGCCGATTGTTGCTGGGCCAGCGAGCGCAGATAGGCATCCAGCGCGGCCTGCAGCGCACCTTCGGCGCTCAGCAGATCGCCCTGCAACTTGAGTGCCTGTGCATGCAGCGGGTTGCGCGCCAGCCATTGCGCGAGTGCCGGCCGCGCCAGATCCGGGCGGCCGGTTTGCAGCCAGTGTGCAATCATGTTGAGGTCGGCCGCCTGCTGTGGCCGTTTCGGGTGTGCCATATGTTCTCCATCGCCTGCCTGCCGGGCCGGGCAAGCCGCGATTATACATAGCCGCGGGGCCGGTCGCGGCGATTGCCGGCGTCGCTGCGCGGTGGCACAAATGCTGGCGCAGTCATCATGCACGGCTATCATTAGCAGGGTTCTCCCATTGCCTGCGCATCGGCCTGAAAACAATGGGATGTCGATGAGGGGTTGCGTTCGCAATGTATTCATTTTCCCTGCGATTCAAGCATGACGATCTGGAGCTGGCCTTCATGGATGCCACCCTGGCGCGCACCCGCCTGCAAGGGCAGGTGGCGATACTGGTCGGCATGTTTGTCTATCTGCTGCATGGCGGGCTCGACCAGTGGTTTGTGGCAGCAGATCAGGCGCGGCAAGTCTGGCTGGTGCGTTTAACCGCAATGTGTGTGCCGTTGCTGGTACTGCTGATCAGCTTCAGCCGGCATTTCTCGCGCATCCGCCACTTGTTGCTGGCGCTGGTGGGCCTGGCTGCGGGCGTTGGCCTGCTTGGCATGCAGATTGCCCTGCCACTGGAGAGTGCACCGTATTTTTATCCGATGATGGTGCTGGTGACGTTTTATACCTACAACTTTATCGGCACCCGCTTCATCTACGCATTCTGTATCGACCTGCTGTTGCTGCTGCTCTACAACCTGCTGTTCGGCTGGCTGTTGCACTATCCGCCCCACGTGCTGCTCGGCCATGATTTTTTCATCATCTCCGCCAACCTCATCGGCGGTGCCGCCGGTTATCTCAACGAACGTCAGCGGCGCTTGCTATTTCTGCGCGAACGCGAGCTGGATGACGAACGCCAGCAGCATCTGGCGCGCGCGCTGCATGATGGCCTGACCGGGCTGCCCAACCGCGAACTGCTGTACGACCGTATCGGCCAGGCCATCGAAAGTGCGCACCGCGATGGTGCCCGCCATTGCGGCTATTTTCTTGATCTGGATGGCTTCAAGGCGGTAAACGACAGGTTCGGCCACAAGATGGGCGACCACGTGTTGCGCGAGGTGGCCAGGCGCCTCAACGACAGTGTGCGCGGCATGGATACGGTGGCGCGCATCGGCGGCGACGAATTTTTTGTGCTTGCCGTCAATATTGTCAGCGAAAACGAGGCCCGCGCGCTGGCGCAAAAACTGCTGGATGCCGTCGCTGCCACCCTGCCGGGCGTGCCGCAAGGCCTGGAAATCGGCACCAGCATCGGTCTGTGCCTGTTTCCTTACGACAACATGAGTGCTGCCGACATCATCCACCGCGCCGATCAGGCGATGTACCGCATCAAAACCAGCGGCAAGGGCCGTTTCGCGCTGGCCGACGATGTGGACGAGCCTGACGGCGAACGCGGTATGCTGGGCACAGCCTGAGCGGCAAGCGGGCTGCAAGCCGCATCCACATTGGCTTGCAGGCCAGGCTACAAGCCAATGCCGGCGCGGCTTGCAGGGCAGGGGCAGGGCGGTGAATCGGAAGACCTTTGCTGTTGGTGCCGGCTATCTGCGCTGCCCGCCCTGTTGTGCCTGTCTGGATGCGACCGTGCTGCCCTGCGCCGGCACAGGTGCGCTGCCGCAACAAGCGGGATTGTTGTCCGCCCTGGCATGATTTTCAGGATGAAAAGGCCTGCCAGAAGGCGCACAATGGAACATGCAGCTTGCATATGCAGATATTGTTTCTTCAGGATTGAGCATGACCAGGACTTCCCGCACCCCATCCAGACACGCCACTGATCTGCACGGACTCAATCATCTGGCCGTGTCAGCCATTGTCGGCGTTTCCAATATGGTCGAACACTTTCACATGAACATGCTGCATCTGGCGCGCAAGGGCGGGGTGCCGCTGCCGGCGGCCGTGCCGCTGGCCACCATGTATGGTTATGACGCTTTCCGCAATCTGGCCCACTGGCTGGGCAATGGGGTGGGCATCATGCTGGCGTCCTTGCTGCCGCAACTGGATGAACGCAGCAACTGGCCGGGACGTGAGGCCTTGCTGGCGGTGCTCAACGGGGTGCTGGGCGATTATCTCGATGCCACCGGCAATCCGCTGGCGATCAGCATGAGCCTGCGTCGCCAGGGCAAAGCGCTGACGCTGCAGCGTGCCCTGCTGCAAGTGGCCATTCCCGAGGCCAATGGCCGCATTCTGGTATTGCTGCACGGCTTGTGCATGAACGATCTGCAATGGCAGAGCGGGCGCCACAATCATGGCACTGCGCTGGCGCAGGATCTGGGCTACACCCCTGTGTATCTGCATTACAACACCGGTCAGCATATCTCCATCAATGGCCGGCAGTTTGCCGCACAACTGGAAACCCTGCTGCAGCAATGGCCGGTGCCGGTGGAAGAGCTGGTGATCATCGGCCACAGCATGGGCGGGCTGGTGGCGCGCAGTGCCTGCCATTATGGTGCTGAAGCCGGCCACCTCTGGCTGCCGCTATTGAGCAAAATGGTGTTTATCGCCTCGCCCCATCATGGCGCGCCGCTGGAGCGCAGCGGCAACTGGTTTCATGTGATTACCGATATCAGCCCTTTCACCCAGCCGTTTTCGCGCCTCGGCAAAATCCGCAGCGCCGGCATCACCGACTTGCGCTACGGCAACATCATCGATGAAGACTGGGGTGAGCACGACCGCTTTGCCCATGTCGGCGACCAGCGCCATGGCGTTCCGTTGCCCGAACATGTCGACTGCTACGTAATGGCCGCCACCGTGGGCAAAAAAACCGGAGATATCACCTCCCGCCTGATCGGAGACGGGCTGGTGCCGATCGACAGCGCACTGGGGATTGATGACGATCCGGCGGTCAATCTGGTTTTTCCGCCTGATCATCAATGGATCGGTTACGGCATGGGCCACATGGCCCTGCTTTACCGGCATGATGTCTATCGCCAATTGTTGCGCTGGCTGCAGCCCGCGCAGCCGGATCAAAAGCCCGATCAAAAGCCGGATCAGGCGCTGTAGCCGCCACCCGGCCCTGCCGTGCGCCAGGCTGGCGCTTGCCCAGCCCATCCTCTGCTTGCTGTTTCACCCATGCTGCATGGCCGCCCGCCCTGCGCAGGCCAACATGCGCGCATCTGCCGCATGCACCACAGCCTTGCATGCATTCGCCGCGAGATTGCACCAAGTTAATGCGTTTGTCCGTACATGGTGCGGTTTTGTGCACCGAAAGAAAGCCCCGATGTGCGCCTGCACCATGTAAACGTAGCTGTTTGCACAACATTGTCACCTGGCACGGAACTTGCTGAATCCTGTTTGCTGGCGTGAGTCAGGCGCTGACGCGCTGCCAGCAAGGGGTGACGCCGGGCTGCATGCCGTCGTCGCCACCAATTGCAACCGACAGAAAACGCGTTCCGCGGATGTTGTCAGGCAAATGGGGCAGGTGGCTTTGCCCGTTTTGCAGATCAATGTTGCGGTGCGCCCGGGTGATGAAAATGATGAAAATTATTGTTGTTGGCCACGGCATGGTGGGCCATAAGTTCCTTGAAGAAATGCATCAGTTGCAGGTGCCAGGGGTACACGTCACCGTTTTGTGTGAAGAGCCGCGCCCGGCATACGACCGTGTGCATCTATCCGAATTCTTTGCCGGCAAGCGTGCCGACGATCTGTCGCTGGTGGCGCCGGATTTCTTCGAGCAAAGCGGTTTCGAACTGCGCCTGAATACCCGGGTGGCCAGCATTGAACGCCGCAATAAAACCCTGACCACCCAGGATGGTGAAATCCTGGCTTACGACAAGCTGGTGCTGGCAACCGGTTCGTCGCCCTTTGTGCCGCCGGTGCGCGGCAACGACCGCGAGCGTTGTTTTGTTTATCGCACCATCGAGGATTTGCAGGCGATGGCGGCTGCCGGTGCCATTTCGCGCAGCGGCGTGGTGGTGGGGGGCGGTCTGCTGGGCCTGGAGTGTGCCAAGGCGCTGCGTGATCTGGGCCTGCAAACCCATGTGGTGGAATTTGCGCCGCGCCTGATGACCGTGCAGGTGGATGACGAAGGCGGGCGCATTCTGCGCAACAAGATCGAAGCGCTCGGCGTGCATGTGCACACCAGCCGCAACACCACTGAAATCATCAATGGCGCAACCGCTCACCACCGCATGGTGTTTGCCGATGGCACCCATCTGGAAACCGACATGATCGTGTTTTCGGCCGGCATCCGCCCGCGTGACGAACTGGCCCGCCAGTGTGCGCTGGCAATCGGCCCGCGGGGCGGTGTGGTGATCGACAGCGTGTGCCGCAGCAGCGACCACGATGTTTTTGCCATTGGCGAATGTGCCGCCTGGAACGAGCAGGTGTTCGGCCTGGTGGCACCGGGCTACGACATGGCCCGTGTGGCCGCGCGCTTTATCGCCGGCCAGGAACAGGTCGCCTTCGCCGGCGCCGACATGAGCACCAAGCTCAAGCTGATGGGTGTGGACGTGGCCAGCATTGGTGATGCACAGGGCCGCACGCCGGGCTGCCGCAGCTTCCGCTACACCGATGAAAACAAGCAGATCTACAAGAAAATCGTCGTCAGCGAAGACGGCCAGCAATTGCTGGGTGCCGTGCTGGTGGGCAATGCCGACGAATACGGCACGCTGCTGCAAATGGCGCTCAACGGCATCGCCCTGCCGGCCGATCCGGAATTCCTGATTCTGCCGTCCAGCGACGGCAAGGCCAAACCCGGACTGGGGCCGGATGCGCTGCCGGACAGTGCGCAAATCTGCTCCTGCAACAACGTCAGCAAGGGGCAAATCTGTGCCGCAGTGGCCGACGGCGTAACCACCATTGCCGACATGAAAGCCTGCACCAAGGCCGGCGCCACCTGTGGCGGCTGCGTGCCGCTGGTGACACAGATCATGAAAGCCGAAATGGCCAAGCGCGGCATGGCCGTCAACAACCATATCTGCGAACACTTCGCCTATTCGCGCCAGGAGCTGTATCACCTGGTACGGGTCGGCATGATCCGCAGTTTCGACGAGCTGCTGGCCCAACATGGCAAGGGTTTGGGTTGCGATGTCTGCAAGCCGGCTGCCGCCAACATCCTGGCTTCGTGCTGGAACGACTTTGTACTCAAGGGCGAACTGGCCAGCCTGCAGGACAGCAACGACTATTTCCTCGGCAATATCCAGAAAGATGGCACCTATTCGGTTGTGCCGCGCATGGCCGGTGGTGAAGTGACACCGGATGGCCTGATTGCCGTGGGGCAGGTGGCCAAGAAATACGGGCTGTATACCAAGCTGACCGGCGGCCAGCGGGTGGATCTGTTTGGTGCGCGGGTTGAGCAGTTGCCGCTGATCTGGGAAGAGCTGATTGCCGCCGGTTTTGAAAGCGGCCATGCCTACGGCAAATCGCTGCGCACGGTGAAAAGCTGCGTTGGCAGCACCTGGTGCCGCTACGGCGTGGGTGATTCGGTGGGCCTGGCCGTAGAGCTGGAGAACCGCTACAAGGGCCTGCGTGCGCCGCACAAGATCAAGTTTGGCGTATCCGGCTGCACTCGCGAATGTGCCGAGGCACAGGGCAAGGATGTCGGCATCATCGCCACCGAACGCGGCTGGAACCTCTACGTGTGCGGCAATGGCGGCATGAAGCCGCGCCACGCCGAGCTGATTGCCTCGGATCTGGACAAGGACACGCTGATCCGCCTGATCGACCGCTTCCTGATGTTCTACATTCGCACCGCAGACCGCCTGCAGCGCACCAGCACCTGGCGCGACAACCTGGAAGGCGGGCTGGACTACCTGAAGCAGGTGCTGATCGAGGATTCGCTCGGCCTGGCCGACGAGCTGGAAGCCCAGATGCAGCACGTGGTGGACAGCTACCAGTGCGAATGGAAAACCGCCGTTACCACCCCGGAAGTGCGTCAGCGTTTCCGTACCTTCGTCAACAGCGAACAGGGTGACCAGCGCATTGTCTTCATGCCGGAGCGCGGGCAGATACGCCCGGCCCGTGCCGAAGAGCTGGCCACCGATATCGCTGATGGCGCCCCTGTCTGATTTTTGTGGAGGACTTGTTTCATGACTACCGAAACCATCGAATGGACCGCCGTATGTGCGATCGACAACATCCTGCCCAACACCGGTGTCTGCGCACTGGTCAACAACCGGCACGTGGCCGTGTTCCGGGTGGGGCAGAACCAGTTTCATGCAATCGACAACATCGATCCGCAATCCAACGCCAGCGTGTTGTCACGCGGTCTGCTGGGCAGCCTGGGAGATCGTGTGGTGGTGGCATCGCCACTCTACAAAAACCACTTTGACCTGCACTCCGGCGAGTGTCTGGAAAACACCGCTTATTCGGTGCGGGCCCATGCGGTGCGGGTAGCGGGCGAAAAGGTTGAGGTCGCCCTGTCGTAAACGTTGTTCTGAATTCATTCAAGTAAAGGTAAAAATATGGCTTATTTAGCTCCTGCCGAGTTTGTCACCAAAATGGTCGACGCCGGCGAATCCAAGTTGTTGATGTCTACCCGCGATACCCTGGTCCGCGCCTACATGGCCGGCGCCATTCTGGCGCTGGCAGCGGCATTTGCCGTGTCGGTGAACGTCAATACCGGCAATCCGCTGATTGGTGCGCTGCTGTTTCCGGTGGGCTTCTGCATGCTGTATCTGCTGGGTTTCGACCTGCTGACCGGTGTATTTACGCTGGCGCCGCTGGCCGTATTCGACAAACGCCCCGGCGCCACCTGGGGCGGGGTGATGCGCAACTGGTCGCTGGTGTTCGTCGGCAACTTTGCCGGCGCGATGACGGTAGCCGTATTCATGGCCATCATCTTTACCAACGGCTTTACCGAGGCCCCCAACGCCATTGGCCAGAAAATCGGCCATATCGGTGAAGGCCGCACCGTGGGTTATGCCGCACATGGCGCCGCCGGCATGCTCACCCTGTTCATCCGCGCCGTCATGTGCAACTGGATGGTGTCGACCGGCGTGGTGGCGGCAATGATGTCCACCAGCGTTTCCGGCAAGGTCATTGCCATGTGGATGCCGATTCTGGTTTTCTTCTACATGGGCTTCGAGCACAGCATCGTCAATATGTACCTGTTCCCGTCGGGCCTGATGCTGGGTGGCAACTTCACCTTCATGGATTACATGATCTGGAACGAAATCCCGACCGTGCTCGGCAATGTGGTGGGCGGGCTGACCTTTGTCGGTGCCACACTCTATTCCACCCACTACAAAACCGCGCCCAAGCGTAAAGTAGCCTGATTCGTCAAACGGACTGACACTTTCGATGCCCAAGCAACTGCGCGTCAGCCTCGGCCAGCATTCGCTGGTCGGGGCGCATCCGGTCAACCAGGATTTTTACGGTGCCAGCCAGCCCACCGGCTACGCACTGGCCAGCAAGGGGCTGGCACTGGCCATTGCCGATGGCATCAGCTCCAGCAATGTGAGCCAGATAGCCAGCGCGATGGCCGTCAACTCCTTCCTGGGTGACTATTACTCCACCTGCGACGCCTGGACCGTGCGCCGCTCTGCCCAGCGGGTGCTGGCGGCCACCAACGCCTGGCTGCACGCCCAGACCATGCGTGGCGACGGCCGTTTCGACAAGGATCGCGGCTATGTCTGCACCTTCAGCGCGCTGATCCTCAAAGGACGCGACCTGCACATGCTGCACGTGGGCGATTCGCGTATCTGCCGGCTGCATGCCCACTCGCTGGAGCGGCTCACCGACGATCACCGGGTCTGGCACTCGGAAACAGAAAGTTATCTGGCGCGCGCACTCGGCACCGGCCCGCATCTGGATATCGACTATTGCAGCTGGGAGGCTGCCGTGGGCGAAGTCTACGTGCTGGCCACCGACGGCGCCTACGAATACCTCGATGCCGCCGCAATACACCAGGCAATGGCCGCCCACGCCGATGATCTGGATGCCGCTGCGGCACAACTGGTGCTACAGGCACGAGCCGCCGGCAGCGACGACGATGCCACCCTGCAGTTGCTGCGCATCGACGAACTGCCCGACGACGAAACGCCTTACGCCCGCTTGCGGCGCGAAAACCTGGCATTGCCACCGGTGCTGGCGCCGGGCATGGTCTTCGAGGGTTTCCGCATTGCCCGCGAGCTGCAGATCAGCGCACGCAGCCACGTCCACCTGGCCGTGGATGAAGCCAGCGGCCAGCAACTGGTGCTGAAAACCCCATCCGTCGATTTACGCGGCGACCCGGCCTATCTCGACAGCTTTGCCTTTGAAGAATGGGTGGCTCGACGCGTTGACAGCCCGCATGTCGCCAGGGCCTGGAGCGGCGATCGCGCACGCCACGCCCTGTATGTGGCCATGGAATACATCGACGGCCAGACCCTCGCACAGTGGATGATCGACCACCCGCAGCCCTCGCTGGATGCCGTGCGCAGCATTGTTGAACAACTTGCCATGGGCCTGGAGGCGCTGCACCGGCGTGAAATGCTGCACCGTGATATCCGCCCCGAAAACGTCATGATCGACCGCAACGGCACCGTCCGCATCATCGATCTGGCCACCGTCCATGTTGCCGGCCTGGCCGAAGGCACCCGCGCGCACGGGCAGGAAACCGCGCCGGGCACCCTGCAATACATCGCCCCCGAATGCCTGCTCGGGCACGAGGCAAGCATCCAGGCCGACCTGTTCGCGCTGGCCGCAATGAGTTACCAGATGTTGTGTGGCCAGCTGCCCTATGGCCTGAACGCCGCACGGGTGCAAACCCGGCAGGATCTGCAGAACCTGCGTTACGTGCCCATCCGCCATCATCGCCCGGCACTGCCGGCCTGGCTGGATGCGGTGTTTGCCAGGGCACTGAGTGTTTCGCCACAAAAACGCCACGCAGCCGTCAGCGAGTTTGCCTACGATCTGCGCGTGCCACCGGCCCAGTTCAGCCCCACGCGCAGCGCCCCCCTGATCGAGCGCGACCCGGTGCTGTTCTGGAAATGCACCACCGCACTGCTCGCCATCGTCACCTCGGTGCTGGCGGTGGCCCGTGTGCTGGGGGTATGAGCGCGTTTGACTGAGGCCAGGGCCTGATCAGCCCAACCCCTCCCTGGCCAGCCACGCCTCAAAAAAATTCACAAACAGCCGCACCTTGGCCGAGAGGTGTTTGCGGGTGGGATAAACGGCGTAGATGTTGAGTACGTCGGTTTGGTAGTCGGGCAGTGATCCTGGCACGCAGCTGGATTTGAGGTCGGAGTGGCCGCTCAGGCAGGAGTCGGGCAAAGCCACGTTGATGACGAACAGGCTGGTAAGACGGGCGCGCTGGCCCGCTTGGCTTATTTCAATTTATCGAACTCTTCCGCTTCCTGATCCGGCACCGCTGCCAGCGCTGCCCGGAATTTGTCGGCAGATGCACGATCGGCACGTTGCTTGAGATAGGTTTCAGTAGCCAATGCGGCGACTTTTTCGGCGACGGCGGAGGCGATGAACTGGTTCATCGAGATGTGATCGTCGGCAGCAATGGTTTTGGCCATCTGGTGCAGCGAATCGGGCAGGCGAACGCTGATGGTGCTCATGTCGGCTTCTCCAGTAGATTAAGCAAGTCGGCGGGCGTCATCACGGTGATGCCGAAGCTCGACGCCCGTTTGAAATCGGCCAGGTTCCAGGTGACGATGTCAGCGTTGGCTTTGACCGCCAGTTCCAGCAAAAAATCGTCGTCCGGGTCTTTCAACGTGGGCCGCCACAGGTAAAAAATCTTGTGATGCGCGGCGCAGGCACAGATGAAGTCGATCACGTCGTCGATTTGCTGCAGGCTTAACGCCAAGTGGCCACGCTTGAGCACATCTTCATATTCGGCAATCAACGGTGCAGACACATGCAGCGTAAACCCCCCGCTCTCCAGCAACGACAACAGCCGATACGAGGCGCCGCGTGAGGACTTGAGGGCGGTGAGCAGCACATTGGTGTCAAGGACGATCTGTTGCATTTTGGTATTATTTGCAATACCACTTCGTCTGTCAAATCACCCCAACCCCTCCCGCGCCAACCACTCCTCAAAAAAACTCACAAACAGCCGCACCTTGGCCGACAGGTGTTTACGCGTTGGATAGACGGCGTAGATGTTGAGCACGTCGGTTTTGTAGTCGGGCAATACGCGCACCACGCGGCCGGATTCGAGGTAGGGGCGGACGATGAAGCAGGGGCCGGTGGCGATGCCGAGGCCTTGGGCGGCCATTTCCACTACCAGATCGCCGTTGTCGGTGTGCGGGCCGCCGCCGATGCGGATCGGGTGGACGTTGCCGGCGGCGTCGACGAAGCGCCACACGTGTTGGTCGGAATCGTGTTCGTAGGTAACGCAGGGGTGCTGGCGTAAATCCTGCGGAGTACGGATCGGCGGGGCGCTGGCGAGGTAGTCGGGCGAGGCGACGTAGAGGATGGTGGTCTGGCCGATGCGGCGGGCGACGTTGTTGTGGCTGCCGCTGGCGCCGACACGCAGTGCCAGGTCGAAGCCGTCTTCCACCAGATCCACCATGCGGCCGCTGACAAAGATGCTGAATTGCAGCGCCGGGTGTTCGCGGCGGCAGGCGGCCATTGCCGGCGCCAGATGGCTCATCGCCAGCCCGGCAGAGGTGGTGATTTTCAGCGTGCCTTTGGCCTGCACCGCCTGTTCGCTGACGCTGGCTTCGACTTCATCCAGCTCCAGCAGCAATTGTGTGGCGCGCTCAAAGTAGGCGCGGCCGCTTTCGGTGAGGCTGATGCGGCGCGTGGTGCGGTTCAGCAGCCGCGCCAGCAGATGTTGCTCCAGTTGCGCCACCCAGCGCGATACGGCAGAGGTGGATTGGCCGAGTTTGTCGGCGGCGGCGGCAAAACTGCCGTGTTCCACCACCTTGCAGAACACACGCATGGCTTCGAGTTTGTCCATTGGCATCACCTTTGCATTCAAACCAGGTATTGTTCAAATAAATAAAACAAACCATCATAATTAATCGGGTTTATCTTTTTATGTGGCTTAATTATGCTTCACCTCAACCACTGTAGTGATGTTTTTTCCCGCTAACTGTTACTGGAGGCACACAAGATGAAACTTTATTATTCCCCAGGTACCTGCTCGCTTTCGCCGCAAATTGCATTGTCTGAGGCGGGTATCGGCGTTGAGCTGATCAAGGTTGATCTGAAGGCAAAAACCACGGCGGGTGGCGCCGATTATCTGGCGATCAACCCCAAGGGTTATGTGCCGGCGCTGCAGCTGGATAACAGCGAAGTGCTGACCGAAGGCCCGGCGCTGCTGCAATATATTGCCGATCTGGCACCGGCCAGCAACCTGGCGCCGGCCAACGGCACACTGGCACGCACCCGCCTGCAGGAGACGCTGAACTTTATCTCCACCGAAATCCACAAGGGATTTTCGCCGCTGTTCAACCCGGCCGCACCGGCCGAATGGAAAACGGTGGTGCGCGATAACCTCGGCAAGCGGTTTGATTACCTGTCGACATGGCTGGACAAGCAGCCCTACCTGCAGGGCGAAACTTTCACCGTGGCCGACGGTTATCTGTTTACCGTGCTCGGCTGGTGCCGCTGGGTGGATATCGACCTGGGCAAGTGGCCGGTGTTGACTGCCTATTGCGCCCGCGTGGCGGAGCGGCCAAAGGTGCAAGCGGCGCTGGCAGCGCAGAAGGCTTGATCGGGCCACGGCCTGGCTGTTACAGGTCGCGCTTCAGTCCGACGCGGTGCATAGGCTAAGCGACAGCGTTGGACTTCAGTCCAGCCTGCAATACAAGCGGTCTGCAAGCCGCATCCACATTGCCCCGCAGCCCGGCCTGCAGGCCAATGCCAGCGCGGCCTGCAGGGCGGCGTTGGTCACACGGTTTCCATGTAGTACCCTCCCATTGCGCCCCGATTTCAGGGGCGCTTTTTTTGATGGCGATGTATGAAATGTTTGCGTGATCTGTCCTTGTCGGCGCTGTCGGCCGGTTTTGTCACCGTGCTGGTGGGTTTTGCCAGCTCGGCAGTGATTGTGTTTCAGGCGGCGCATGCGCTGGGCGCCAGCCAGGCGCAGCTGGCTTCGTGGTTGTGGGCGCTGGGGCTGGGCATGGGTGGCACCTGTATCGTGCTGTCGCTGCGGTATCGCATGCCGATCAGCACCGCGTGGTCAACCGCTGGCGCGGCGATGCTGATTACATCGGTATCCGGCCTGAGCATGAACGAGGCGATTGGCGCGTTTCTGGTGTCGGCCTGCCTGATCATCGTCAGCGGGTTCAGTGGCTGGTTCGAGCGGGCGATCCAGCGTATTCCGCTGGCGCTGGCAGCGGGCATGATGTCTGGCGTATTGCTGCGTTTTGGTCTGAATGCATTTGTGGCGATGCAGACCGAGTTTGCCCTGAGTTTCGGCATGTTTGTGGTGTATCTGCTGGGCCGGCGCTGGTGGCCGCGTTATGCGGTGATTCTGGCCTTGCTGGCGGGTTTGCTGACGGCAGCCGGGCGTGGCATGTTGCATTTGCAGGCGATTACGGTGCAACTGGGTATGCCGGTGTTTACCATGCCGGCTTTTTCGTGGGCGGCGCTGATCGGCGTGGCGCTGCCGCTGTTTGTGGTGACCATGGCCTCGCAAAATGTACCGGGCATCGGCGTGTTGCGCGCTGCCGGTTATCGGCCGCCGGTGTCAAAACTGATAGGCTGGCTCGGGGTGGTCAACCTGCTGCTGGCGCCGTTTGGTGCGTATGCGCTGAACCTGTCGACCATCACCGCTGCCATTGTCACCGGGCCAGAGGCACACCCCGATCCGGACAAGCGATATATGGCCGGCGTGGCTGCTGGCGTGTTTTATACGCTGATGGGGCTGTTTGGCGCCACCGTGGCCGCCACGCTGCTGGCCTTGCCCAAAGAGCTGGTGTGGGCGATTGCCGGCTTTGCGCTGCTCGGCACCATCGGCAACGGCCTGCTTACCGCGCTTAATCATGAGCGCCACCGCGAGGCAGCACTGGTCACGTTTCTGGTCACCGCCTCCGGCATCACCCTGCTGGGCGTCGGCTCGGCTTTCTGGGGCTTGCTGGGCGGCGTGCTGGTACTGTTGCTGCTGCACGGCGGGCGCTGATCCTGCGCCACTGGCAGCCCTGCAAACCGCTCTGGGCGTGCCTTGTAGCCCGGTCTGCAAGCCAGTCTGGATGCGGCTTGCAGGCTATAGCCAACAAAGCGGGCAGGTCTTTCATCGCAATAAATGTGTTAATGCAAGGCCTGGCCACGGAGCGCTCGGGCTGACCTGCCGGCTGGCAGCGCCCGGCCATCAAGGCTAAGCTGACGGAGATTGCCGTGCGTCGTCGGCGCACTGCAAACCCAATCAGTGAGAGGTAACAATGAAACTGACACGAGCATTGCTGGAACAGGCGGCCCAGCGCGGGGTGATCGCGCACGAGCAGGTGGATGCGCTGTGGGCTTTTCTGGCGCAGCATTCGGCCGATACGCCGTCGTTTCGCGTCACGCATATCCTGTATTACCTCGGCGGCCTGATTGCGATTGGCGCCATGACGCTGTTCATGACCCTGGGCTGGGAGCAGTTTGGCGGCTGGGGGCTGTTTTTTATCGCCTTTGCCTATGCCGCCGCCGGGTTGTGGCTGACCGAATATTTTCTGCGGCGACAGCAGCTGGCGATTCCGGCCGGCATCACCGGCGCATTTGTGGTGGCGCTGGTGCCGCTGGCGTTGTATGGCCTGCAACTGGCCCTTGGCTGGTGGGCCGAAGGCCGGGTGTATCGCCAATATCACATCTACATCGACTGGCGCTGGCTGATGATGGAACTGGCCACGCTCGCCGCCGGCGCACTGATGTTATGGCGTTACCGGCTGCCGTTTCTGGTCATGCCGGTCGCGGTCACGCTCTGGTACATGAGCATGGACCTGACGCCGTTCCTGTTTGGTGACCTCGACCAAAGCTGGGAGCTGCGCCATTTTGTCTCGCTCTGGTTTGGCCTGCTGATGATCCTGCTGGCTTTCTGGATCGACCTGCGCACCCGCTCGCAGCGCGATTATCCGTTCTGGCTCTATCTGTTCGGCGTGCTCGCATTCTGGAGCGGCCTGTCGCTGATGCATTCAGACAGCGAGTGGAACAAGTTTGTCTATTTCTGCATCAACCTGCTGCTGATCGTGGTCGGCGCGGCGCTGTCGCGACGGGTGTTCGTGGTGTTCGGCGGCATCGGCTCCGCCGCCTATGTCGGCCATCTGGCCTACTCGGTGTTCAAGGACAGCATGCTGTTTCCGTTCATCCTCACCGCCATCGGCCTCGCGGTGATTTATCTCGGCATCCTCTGGCAACGCCACGAACAAACCATCACCTCACGCCTGCGCGCCCACCTGCCCACACCGCTGCGCGAGCTGCTGGCGCGGCGTGATTGATGTTGTATTGGTTGGCCGGAAAGCTCGCTGCTATTGGACTGTTAACGCCGGAAGAGCGGGTAGAGTGAACAAAGGCTTCGGGTCTTGCATTAAGGTATTTGTTGCAATGAAAGACCTGACCCCAAATTCCAGAGAAGATCACTGTTATCAGGAGTGGCGATGTCGATCAATCCCATCCAGTTCCAAAAAGGTTTGTCCCTGGCCGAGTTCATGCAGCAGTATGGCCGGGAAGAGCAATGTGAAGCCGCGCTGGCAAAGGCTCGATGGCCTGATGGATTTCGCTGTCCGCGCTGTCAGCACGACCAGTCCTCGCAGTTCCGGCGCGCCGGGCTGTGTTACTGGCAGTGCAGCGCTTGTCGGCACCAGACCAGCCTGC
>JACCDG010110945.1_pt1 | contig 20835 bp, 23 predicted proteins | sample 7442471 | NCBI WGS metagenome assembly JACCDG01 (sample SAMN15323444, study PRJNA562643) | freshwater metagenome | isolation source: river surface water | place: USA:Blue River Watershed | collected 2017-08-17 | reverse complement strand
GGCGGGCTTGATCACGCTCCGCCACTCGGATCGCCGACGACCGGACCACCCACGACCGCGGACAGCGTGACTCCGGCCGACCGGTACGCCTACCGTGCCGACACCGATGCCGCACACGCCCTCCTGCCGCCCCGAGCACGCCGCAACCGCACGCGATTCGCGACGGAGTTCATCGCCGCGATGGGCCGAAGCGGGCTCAGGCCCGACGAGCTCTCCGCGAAGCTCGCGGTGTACTTCGAGTCGCCCGAAGGCCGCGGCAAGTTCTTCCGCGAGCCCGCCCGATGGCTCGCCGAGGACGGGTGGGCCGAGGACGCCGAGGCGTGGCGCGGCCGCGATTCCTCGAGATCCGCGGCCGACGTGGTCGGCGAGATCCTCGCCGGCGGGGGTGGCGCATGAGCGTCCACGGACTCACCGTCGACCAGATCCTGACCCGCGTGGCGAAGCTCTGGCCGCGCTGGCAGGTCGGGCCCGAGGTGCTCACCGAGTGGCGGGCCGCGCTCACCGGCATGAACCCGCAGTGGGTCGACGAGGCCGTGTCGACCGTGTACCGCACGCGTTCCGGCGAGGAGCCGCGGCTGCCCCACGTGCTGGCGGAGTTCCACGCGATCTCCCGGCGATGGCACGAGGTCAAGGCCGCCGAGCGGTCGACCGGACCGAGCCGCGCCGACGTTGAGCAGGCCGAGCGCGAGGCGTGGGAGCGGGAGCACGCCGCCCGCCTGCACGCCCTGTTCGCGGCGACGCCCGCCGAGCTGGCCGAGGCGTTCGCCCGGCACCAGACGCTCGCCAACCTCGTCCCGGAGCAGGAGCGGGGGGACCCGTCGGCGTGGTCGGGACTCGCGGTCGGACTCGTGCACGCCGCGATCACGACGGAACCGGGACAGCGGGACGCGGGGAAGGGGGTAGGGGCGTCGCGCGGGCCGCGGCGCCAATGATCCGCCATGGCCAGCGAAGCGAACAACGAGGGCGGAGGCGGACTGTCCGAAGGTCAGAAGGCGATCCTGTCGGACCTGCGGGACCCGCACCGGATGCGCGGCACCATGCGGATGCTGTCGCGGTCGCTCGAGGACGGGCACATATCGCTCGTGCACTTCCCGCAAGAGTTCCTGAAGGACCTGCCCAAGGCCCTGAGCGACGGCCTCAAGCTGGCGAGCGAGGAGGGAAACGTGCGCGGGCTCGCAGCCATCGCCGGCGGCTTCGCTCGGATCATGAAGTGCAATCTGGAGATCGCCGAGGCCGCCGAGAAGTCCGAGCGCCTCGACGCCGGCGACGCCACCGAGAACATCGGCACCGCGAGCGCGGAGACGCGAGCGATCGCGGAACGCCTGCTGCGGAAGGCCCAGGCGGATGCCGACGGCCGATGAGATCCTCGGCGGGGTGATCGAGGCGGCGCGAGCCGACCCCGTCGTCGGCGTGCAGTTCATCCTCGGCGTGGAGAACGCGCCGCTGCACGACCGCTTCCAGCGGCACCTGAACCGGCACGCCGACTGCTACTGCGAGTGGCCGCGAGGGCACGGCAAGACGACGCAGCTCAACGCCCGGCTCGCGTGGGAGATCGGGAAGCGGCCGGACATCCGCATCAAGATGGTGCAGCAGACCGACCCTGAGGCCGCGAAGTCGGTGGACATGGTGCGCCGCATCATCCGCTCCGAGCGGTTCCGCCTGCTGTTCCCGAGGCTCAGGCTCGACCCGTCCGACCGCGGAACGCAGAGCCTGAGCGTGGTCGAGAAGGGCCGCGCCGAGTCCTTCGACCGCGACTCGAACATCGAGGCCTGCGGCGTGATGGGCCGGGCGGGCGGACGCGCCGACATCCTCGTCGCCGACGACATCTGCGACCTGCGGAACTCGGTGCTGCAACCGGCCCTCCGGGGGCAGGTCAAGGACGCGTGGAAGACCAACTGGCTCGCCATGTCGGACGAGTCCCGGGCGCAGGCCACGCGCGTCTGGAAGGTCGGCACGCCCTACCACGTCGACGACATCACGGCCGAGTGGCGGGCCCTGCACGGCGAGGATGGATCGCTCCTGCGGTGCCCGGTGGTGGACTTCGTTGGCCCATGGCCCGACGTGTACACGCCGGAGAAGCTCCGGGAGAAGCGGAGGAAGCTGGGCCCGATCGCCTTTGCGCGGGCCTATGAGCTGGTCCCCGTGACCTCCGACATGCTGGTCTTCCAGCCCGACTGGTTGTCGGCCGCGTACTACGCCGGGGACATCCCGCAGGCGCACTGCGTGGGCAAGGTGGTCGGCGCCGTCGACTTCGCGTTCTCCGACAAGCGGACGTCGGGCAAGGACGATCCGGACTGGTCCGTCCTCGTGGTTGCGTGGGCGTCCAGCCTCGGGCACCTCTTCGTGCTGGAGGTGCTCAGGCTCCGGACCTCGTTCCCCGAGTTCCGCCGGCGGGTCAACGAGGTGGCCAAGCGGCGCGGCGTCGCCAAGATCTACGCCGAGGCCAACGGTCCGCAGGCCGGGCTCGTGCAGGAGATGCGGGAGGGCAGCGTCTGCCCCGTGGTCGGACTGGAGCGGGGCGTGGACAAGATGGTCAGGGCCTCGGAGCAGCAGGCGTTCGTCGAGCAGGGGCGGCTGCACATCCCAGCCGTGCAGGGGGTGGGGGGGCAGCTCCGGCCCCGGCTCGACTGCGAGACGCTGGTCGAGGAGATGCTCGCCTTCCCGGCCGGATCGCACGACGACTGCGTTGACCCGGTGGTGGACCTCATGGCCAACACCAACTCCGCCGCGTCGTCGTCGGCCGCCAAGGTCGTCGGGACGGCCCCGGCCCCGCTGTCGCGGATCTACGGCGCCGGCGTCGGATAGGATCGAGGCATGATCGCGGACACCGAAGCCAGCGTCGACGAAGGCACCGGGAAGCCCCTCCAGGTCGCGCGCGAACCGATCGCCACCCCGGTCGAGATGGTGCGCTCGTGGTACATGAGCGCGGCGCGGATCCTCCGGGCGTCGTCGGAGGCGTGGAACGCCAACCGCCGCTTCCAGCGCTACATGAGGCTCGACCCCGACGTGGCCGCGCCGCTGCTGGAGCTTCAGCTCGCCGTGTGCTGCACGCCGTGGTCGATCAAGGCGGACAACCCCCGCGACAAGGCGCAGAAGGACGCGGCGTCCAACATGTCCGCGAGGCTGCGCCGCTGCCCATCCTTCCTCGGCGCCATCAAGCACCTCACCGAGGCCGTGTGGTACGGCCCGTCCGCCGTGAACTTCGTCTACGAGGACGGCGACGACGGCGCGGAGATCGTCGAGTGGCGACCGCTGCACCCGGACTCCCTCGTCTTCAAGGAGGACGGCAGCCTCGGCCTCAAGGTCGGCATGCGCTACGAGAAGCAGACCGAGATGGGATGGGACTCGCGCGTCCGCGTGCTGACGGCGCAGGAGCGGGCCGCCGTGTGCCTGCACCGACACTTCGTGGAGGCGCCGGACCACGACGTGCAGACCGACGCCGCGTCGACCTTCGCGGGCCGCGGCCTCCGCGACATGGTCTGGTACCCGTGGTTCCTCAAGCAGACGATCATGCAGAACTGGGCCGCCTACTGCGAGCGGTACGGCATGGGCATCCGCAAGGGGTTCTACGAGGAGGGCAACGCCGAGGCGCAGCGGGCGATGATGTCCATCCTCTCCAACCTCCGCGGCGACGTGAACGTTGCCCTCGCCCAGCGCTCCGACGGGACGAAGATCAACGACATCGAGGTGATGGAGCCCGCGTCGTCGGGCAGCGCCGAGGTGTTCGCGGTGCTGATCGAGTGGCTCACATCGCACATGAAGGAGATGATCGTCGGTCAGCGGACCTCGAGCGAGCCGGTGAGCACCGGGCTGGGGTCAAACGTCGCCGACAAGCAGGACCAGACGAAGCGCGAGCGCATCCGGTACACCGCCGAGCTGCTGGCCGACTCGATCACGCGGCAGGTGGTTCAGGTCATGTGGGAGATCGACCACGGGGCCGGCGCGAGATGCCCGCTTCGGTTCGCGTTCGCCCTCGACCGGCAGGAGCCGGAGAAGGTGCTCGCGGCCGCGGAAAAGGCGTCCAAGATGGGCGTCCGCATCGCCGTCCGCGACGTGCGCGACGCGATCGGGTTCCGCGAGCCCGACGAGGACGAGGAATGCGTCGAGATGGCCATCGACGAGGCGATCCCGCCCTCGATGGACGACATGGCGGCGAAGTCCGCGCTGCGGGGGCGGGGCGAGAAGTGAGCCGCTACATCGAGGACAGGCTCGCGGACAGGCTGGTCAGGCAGGCCATCGAGGTCGCGTCGGAGCCGTGGTCGCGGTTCGTCGCGGCGATGGTGCGCGGGGACGAAGGCACGGCGGACGCGAGGCTCGAGGAATGGCGGCGGATCCTCGCCCGGGCGTCGCTCCTCATGGGCCTGCACGGAGCGGCGCGGGTGAACCGCTGGCTGCGACTGCGCCTGCCCTCCGCCTCCGACGACGGCCGCGAGCTTCCGCGTCTCCTCTTCGCCCGCGACGGCACGGATGAGCTTCCGACCTCGATCGACATGGAGCCCGGCGCATTCCGCGAGGCCATCGAGTCCTTCCGCGGCACGGTGCCGAGGCTGGCCGACCATGTCGCCGCGATGCAGGAGCAGGTCGACCTCGCCACGCGGCTCGTGCAGCAGCGCGAGCGTCTTGAGGCGATCCCCGGGCTCGTGCGCAAGTCCGCCGCGATCCGCGAAGCCATCGCCCGCTCGTTCTGGGTGTCCGACGTGGGGATCGCCACGACGATCAACCTCCGCGAGCTGGTCGCATCCGCGATCGATGGCTCGCTCGGGCTGCGTGCCGGCGAGGTGCTCGGCCTGCCGGAGTTCGTGTCGCTCGCGAGGCTGCGCGGAGCCGCCCATCTGAGTGCCGCGCGGCTGGAGACGATCTACCGCAACAACCTCTCGCGGTCGTTCAACGACGGCCAGATGAACGTCCTGCGCGATCCGCCCGTGAAGCGCGTGGTGCCGCTGCTGGAGCTGGTCGAGATCCACGACCGCCGCACGCGCGGGAGCCCGCTGCCCGACGCCGAGAGCCCCGAGGGCTTCCACTGGCAGATGCACGGCTTCGTCGGCACGGCCGAGGACTTCGACCGGCTCGGCATCGTGCCGCCGAACGACCACAACTGCCGCGGGGGCGTGCGCCCGATCCCGCGCGACGAGGCCGAGTCCGAGGGCTTCATCGACGACGACGGCGAGGTCGACCACGACGCGGTCCGCCGGCACAACGGGGACCGGCTGCGGATCCTCTCCGAAGGCCGCTACCCGGCGCCGGGCTTCGCCAACTGACCAGGCCGGGGAATTGTCCACTGGTGCACCCGTGGACAAACCGGGCGAGGTGATTGAACGGGGAACGCCGTCGCCATGACATCGTGCGGGAACACCCGCGCATGTCCACCGCCACGCAAGCATCGCACGAGATCGTCGAGGAGGGCGACAAGGTCGTCGTCCGCGACGTCGACCTGTTCTGCTCCTGCGACTCCGAGATCGACGGGGGCGGCTCCGACGCCAAGTGCAAGGCCCTGAGGCCCGACGACGTCAAGGGCATCGTGGACCGCACCTCGGCCTACATGCGCCGGGGCCAGTTCCCCCGCCTCGTCGTCCAGCACGACAAGGGCGACGGCAGCACCGACCCCGGCTGCGTCGGCCGCATCCCCGCGATCCGCTTCGAGCGGCGCGGCGACGTCGGCTACATCGTCGGGGACATGGAGATGAGCCGGGCCGATTTCGACACCTACCTGCGGAGCAACCGCTTCCCGCGGCGATCGCCGGAGGTGTGGAAGGACGGCTACATGAGCGAGGTCGCCCTTCTGGGGCGGGACACGCCTCGCCGACCGATCGAGGACACCCACTTCGGCCGCGAGGGGGCGCCCGAGTACGCGCGCCGCCCCGGGGCCGTTCGCCGCTTCGAGATGGGCACCGGCGGCGGGCCCAACACCTTCGTCCCCGGGATGCCCGGGAAGGAACGAGACATGCAGGCAGAACTCGACAAGCTCCGCGAGGAGTACGCCGCCCTCAAGGCCAGCCACGCCAAGCTGGAGGCCCAGCTCGCCGACACGAAGGCGAAGCACGAGCGGACGGTGGAGGAGAAGGACACCTTCGCCCGGGAGACGGCCACGGCCCTCCAGACGGAGATCGCCGCCCTCCGCACGCAGGTCAAGCGTTCGCAGTTCGAGCGGCATCTCGACGCGATGGAGAAGGAGGGCTACGCGGCCGTCAAGGGCAACCGCGAGAAGCTCCTCGCCGCGCTGGACGCCTCGCCCGACCCGGCCGCGACGATCGGCCTGTGGCGCGAGACGTTCGCCAAGTCGCCCATCGGCGTCCGCCTGCCCGGCAAGGACACCTTCGACGCCGCGGCCATCGCGTCCGGCGGCGAGCCCGACCCCGAGCGCATCGCCGCCGCCGTCGCCCGCGCCCAGCAGGAGTGCGAAGGCGACTCCACCAAGTACCGGCAGCTCGTCGAGAAGTACAGCCGCACGGCGTGACACCGTCCCGATCGAACGCACCGCACACCCAAGGAAACCCCCATGGCCCTCAGCGCATCCCCGTTCATCGCAGGCGGCACCATCGCGCCCTATCGCATGTGCACGGTGAGCAACACCGCCGACAACACCGTCACGCAGGCCGGCTCCGCCCTCATCCCGATCGTCGGCGTCTCCGGCTCCGGAACGAAGTCGGCCAGCAGCGCGAACCACGCCGAATCCGGCGACCCGGTCACGTTCCAGCCCGGCCCCTACGTCCAGATCGAGGCGGGCGCCGCCATCACCCGCGGCGCGACCCTCCAGCCAGACTCCAGCGGCCGCGCCATCACGGCGGTGACCACCGCCACCGGCGCAGGCGTCCAGGTGTGCCAGCCCTTCGTCGCGTGCCAGAGCGCAGCCGCCGCAGGCGACAAGATCTGGTGCACCCCGGCGCTCGGCATGACCGCTTACAACTGATCCCTCCCGCTTCCACACGCACGCACGACTGAAGAAGGACAACAGCCATGGCAGAGATCGGAATCATGGGCGGACCCAACACGTTCGTCCCGTCGATGGAGGCGGGCGGGCAGATGCAGGTGGAGTTCTCGCGCAACCCGCGGGCCTTCGCCCTCAACCGCTACGTGGAGGTGCGTCCGGTCAAGAAGATGCTGGGAAAGTACCTCCGCATCGACGAGGCCGAGGGCATGCGCGTCGCCAGCTCGCAGGAGTACCTGTGGCCGCTCGGCTCCGACGCCCCGATCGGGGAGTCGCAGGACCACGAGTTCTTCGACTACTCCTGCTACCGCTACTCCTACGCGTTCAACGTGCCGACGGAGCAGGCGGAGCAGGCGTCCTGGGACATCGTCGCCGCCCACGGCCGCATGGCCGGGCAGAAGGCGATGACCGCCCGCACGCGGCTCGCGCTGGCCGCGGCGACCAACACCAGCAACTGGCCGACCGGAAGCAAGGCCGCCGACCTGACCGCCCTGCTCGGCGGCACCCCGGCGTGGGACGCGACGGCGACCGACACCAACAACTACATCCAGCAGTCCATCCTCGCGGTGGGCACCGCCGTCTCGCTCGCCACCGGCGGCGTGATCGGACTGGGCGACCTTACGCTGACGATCAACCCGAACCGCGCGAAGCTCATGGCCGCCTCGCAGGAGCTTCGGGCCTACGTCAAGAACCACCCGCTCGCCATCAACTACCTCCAGGGCGGAGGGGTGTTCAACCAGTGGGGCCTGCCCCCGACCCTCTACGGCCTCAAGGAGGTCGTGGTCGACGCCACCGGCTACGTCTCCACCCGCAAGGGCGCCAGCACCGAGACCAAGGCGTTCGCCCTCGGCGACAACGCCGCCCTCTTCACCTACCGGGCGGGACCGCTGGTCAGTCCGGTGGGCGAGGCTCCGACGCTGTCGACGCTGGTGTGCTTCGCCTACGAGGACTTCACGGTCGAGACGAAGCAGGACTACGACAACCGCCGCACGCAGGGCCGCGTCGTGGACAACATCGGCTTCGCCGTGGCCGCGCCCCTCTCCGGCTACCTCATCAGCGACGTGTCCACCTGATCCCCGCCGCCCGGCGCGGCCGCCACCGAGGAAGCCATGGCATCCCCCGAGTACGCCACGGTCACGCAGCTCGGCCACCATGTGGACGCGCGCACGCTCGCGGAGCTGGCGTCGGACAACGACGCCGACGGCACCGTGAGCGACGCCAACACGGTCCTCATGGCGGCCATCCGCCGGGCGTCGTCGGACGTAGAGTCGCACGCCCTCCGCGGCGGACGGTACTCGTCGACCGACCTTGCGACCGCCCACACGGACGGGGACGCCACGCTCATCGGGCTGACGTGCGATCTCGCCATCGCGCAGATCTTCGCCCGGCGGGCTGGCGTCCTCCCCGACGTGGTCAAGGAGCGGTTCGACGCGGCCAAGCGGACGCTGGGCGACCTCCGCGACGGCCGGCAGGTCTTCGCCAAGGTCGGCTCGGTGGCGAGCGCCGCGGCGGGCACCGGCGACCTCACGGTGATCTCCGAGGCCGCGCGGGGACGCATGGCCCTCGCGTCGGATTCCCCCTTCTACCCCGTCCGACCCACCATCGAATCGTGAGCCGCCGATCGAACATCATCGGGAACCGGATCATGGGGAGGATCTCGCGCGCGGGCATCGACCAGCTCCTCGTGTCCGAGGCCAAGCGGAACATCGACAAGTCGATCGAGGCCGACGGCGAGCCCATGGCGCCACTGTGGGCGGACGGCGTTCCCGGCCACTACCGCTCCGGCGGCAAGCCCCTCCTCGACACCCGGAACACGATCTACAACCGCCTGCACGGAAAGACGCAGGTTGAGGGCCGCAAGGCCCGCTTCATCCTCCGCGGCCCGCTGGTTGCGATCTACCACAACTCCGGCTTCGAGACGAAGGGCCCCAACTTCATCCCGCTGACGAGGAAGGCCCGCCGCGAGCACGTCCCGGGCGCCGATCCGGCCTCCGAGAAGCTCGTCGAGGGCAAGGACTACATCATGGCGTGGGCGGGCGTGAAGGTCCCCCGGCGACGCTTCTTCGACGCGATCTCCGATCCGCTCCGCGAGCGCGTCCGCGAGGCGGTCGTGGCGGCCATCAAGGGCATCTGACCATGGCTCTCGACTTCCACATCCCCGGCCCGGTGCTCATCTCGGCGCGGCACGACCCCGCCGGAAGCCTCGTCTCCTTCGCCCGCACGGACAACGCCGACCTGGTCAGCTTCGCCGTGCGGGACATCGTCCGCGAGGTGTACCGCAACGACCTCGGCGACGTGCCGGCGGAGCTGATCTTCGCCGGCTCCCGCGGCATCCTCGCGGTCACCGCCGTGTCGTGGGACGAGACGATCTGGAACAACATCCTGCACCGCTACCGCGCCGCCGCGAGCGGGACCACCGAGGGCGCCTACACGCCCGGCACGGCCATCGGCGCCCGGATGATCACCTCCGGCACGACCAACCGCCGCACCTTCGGCCTCAAGTTCACGACCTCGCAGAGCGGGCAGAAGTCCTACGAGTTCCCCCGCTGCTACTTCACCGACGAGGGCCACCGGCAGTTCGAGATCGGAGCCCGCGAGAAGCGGCTCGCCTTCGCCTGCCACGTCATCCCCGACGAGAACGGCCTGTTCTACACCCCGACCACCAACGCCTGAGGCATCCCGAGCCATGCAGCAGATCGACACCCGCAACGACGACTTCTCGTTCATCGTCACGACCCCGCACGGAGACATCCAGATCGACGGCCTCGAGTTCTACGGCGCCGCCTTGGAATCGCAGGGCCGAAGCGACCTCGACGACCGGCAGAAGTCCATCGCCGCGCTGCGGTCGACGGCGACCCCGCAGGACGCCGTGGCCCGTCTGACGGACGCGCAGGCGTGGGCCGTGGCCACCCGCGTCGTGCGCGCCATGGAGAAGGCGGGAAAAGGCTGAGGGCCGCGGCAGCGTTCGCCGCGGCGTACGGCTTCCTGCCCGCGGCTGCCTGCGGCCCCGACGCCATGCTCGGACTGCTGCACAACGCCAAGACGGTCCGCGCGGCCCGGGCGCTGGACGTGGCCCGAGGCGTGGCGGCTGCCATGGCCGGAGGCGAGGCGATGGCCTCCCTCATGCGGGACGCCGGTGTGCCGGCGGAGGCCGTCGCAGGGATGCAGATGCGTGACTGGGCCCAAGGCGTGATCAACGGAGGCGACTCATGGCGGTGACCCTGACTGGTTCCGGCGGACTCTTCACGCGGCTTGGCGCCATCTTCAAGATCGTCGAGCGGGTCGAGGACCACATCGACGACCTGGACTCCCGGATCGACACGGCCGATGGCCAGTACGCCTCGGCCTCGCGAGACATGGTCCTCCCGCTCGTCGGAGCGCGGGACGCCATCAAGGCGATGGCGGGCTCCGTCGTCGACTCCGCGTGGGCGGCGGCGGAGCGGACCATCGTCGACATGGTGCAGGCCGACGCCCCCCAGCCCACCCGGGACATCGGCACGGCCCTCCGCGAGCTGGTGTCGCAGATGACCACCGCCGGGGCCAGCGTCTCGCAGAACGCCTCCTCCGTGTCCGTGGCTGCCGTCTCCGGCGGCACCGGCACGGGCAAGCTCGCCTGCCACATCCGCGACGGCGCCAACATCCGGGCCGAGGTGGCCACCGCCAAGTGCGTCTCCGACGGGCAGTTCAGCGGATCCTCCGCCGACGTGTCGTTCTCCTACTCCTCCCCGGAGCAGGCGGCGGCCCGCCCGTCGTCGGACTGGCCCACCGGCACGCAGCAGCGGAAGCGGATCCCCGTCCTCGACGCCTCGCAGGACGCCGTGGGCGGCTGGGGCCAGCGGTTGACCAACGCCGACTTCGAGTCGTGGACGACCAACATGCCCGACGGCTGGTTCGCCGTGACGGGCACGGCGGGCACCCACTGGGCGCAGAGCGCATCGATCTACCTCCGGGGCTCATCCGCCTTCCAGTTCATCGGCGACAACCTCACGCTCGCCAAGGTGGAGCAGCGTCTGAGCGGAAGCGAGGCGCTCAAGCTGCGGCCGAACACCACCTACATGCTGGGCTTCTGGTACAAGGACGGGTCCTCCCACCCCTCAGCCGGCGTGGTCCGCGTCTCGGTGCGCGACTACGCGTACACGGTGCTGACGGGGGCCTCGATCCAACTCAACGCGTCGAGCGCCTCGAGCTCGTGGCAGTTCACGTCCGCGATCTTCCGCACCGGCGACCTCGTCCCGACCGCGCCACGCATGGTGCTCGAGCTGACGACCGCGATCAACACCGGCGGACGGTTCGTGATCGACGACGTCTTCCTCGTGCAGGCGTTCCCTCTCCAGCGGGAGCCCGCCCTCTACGGCCTCGTGGTGCCCGGAGCCACGGACTTCGTGGTCGACGACGCCTTCACCGTGACGACGACCAACGACCTCGCCAACGGCTTCCAGCGGCACTTCGACAGGGCGTTCGACCTCTACTCGCGGTCGATCGTCCTGCCCTCCGCGGGCTCCCCGACCATCTCCGACTCCCTGATCGCATGAGCGCCTACGAGCTCTCCATCTTCGGGGACATCGCGGACTCGGTCAGGGACGCCATGTCGGAGCATGGCTTCTCGGGCAACCGCATCTTCCTCGCGGTGGGGGACGAGCCGGACCCGACCGTGCCCAACTGCGTCCGGATCGTGGTTGGCCAGGCGCGGCCGCTCGCCAACCTCGGCGGCGGGCTGGCCCTGATGGACCAGTCGTTCGACGTGATCTGCCAGATGCGGATGCACGCCGACGACGGCAAGCGCGACGACGATCGGCTGCTCGATTCGACCAAGGGCCTCATGCGGCTGTCCCACCGCGTCCGCACGGCCCTCGACGGCGTCGTGGTTCAGGGCATCCTCGGCCCGATCCTGCTGGTGGCCTCGGCGCCCCCGCGCGAGCATCCGAAGTGGGCTGGATGGCTCACGCAGCGCGACACCTACAACATCCACTGGGAGAGGACGGCGAGCACCTGATGGCCGAGAACATCGGCGAGATCCACGTGGTGATCGACGACGGCGACGGCGGGGGAGGCGCCGGAGGCGGTGGCATGGGCACCGGAGGCATCGGCGACACCAGCCCGAATGCGCTGGCGGCGCTCGGCCGCAAGGGCGGCAGGAGCGAGTTCGCCCAGCAGGTCCTGAACAGCATGTACAACGAGGCCGCGCGCCTCGCCAAGCCTCCACCGCCGCCGGTGTCCGGACTCGGGACCGGCGCCGCGGCGGCAGGAGGTGCAGCATCCGGGATGCTCTCGGCGGCCGGGCCCCTCGTGGCGCTCGCGGCTGCGGCCGGCGCCGTGGCGCTGGCCTTCAACCGGGTCAAGCGGACGATCGAGGGCTGGAACGAATCCCTGCGGGCGTCCGAGGCCAGGTTCAAGGGCTTCTCCTTCGACGTGGCGCAGGCCTCGGCGGGCTCCAAGATGGCCGAGATCAACCGCACGGCGGAGGCCGCCCGCCAGTTCGGCGGCACGGTCGCCAACTCGATCCGGGCCCGGACGGCGTCGGAGAACGCATGGGCGCCGCTCAACAACGCCCTCGATCGGGCGAAGGCGGCCCTGTCCGGCGAGTTCTACAACGCCCTCACCATGTCCGCCGCCACCATGCGGGACTTCGCGTCCGCAGGCGCGACAGCCATCGAGGGCCTGCTCAAGGGGGCATCCTCCGCCGCGCGATCGACGTTCGACTTCGTCTCCAAGCTCTTCGGCGCGAACATCGACGGCCTGACCGGCGGCAGGGGATCGGTCGCCGCCGTGCAGGGACAGGCCACCGCCGCGATGCTCGTCGGGGCCATGCTGGCGCCCGTCGACCGCATCGCCAAGGAGGTCAAGGAGATCCGCGCCGACCTGCGGAACGGCGCCGACAAGGCGAAGGCCGACGGATCGAACCAGCGCTACGTCGACGCCCTCCGCGCGATGACCGCGGGAAGGTGGGGCAACTGATGTCCGTCACGCTCACCTACAACGGCTTCACCGACCTTGAGACGGTGCGCATCGACGAGTGGCGGCAGGAGCCGGTGCTCGCCGAGGACGGCGTCTCGCAGGAGACGACGCGGCACACCATCTCCGGCACGGCCGTGGTCGCCCACGACACCGACGCGTCGACGTGGAAGGGCAGGCTCGACTCGGCCCGGGCCAAGCTCAACCAGCCCCGCAAGAACCTCACGGTGGACGTGAACGGGCAGACGCTGCTCTCGATCACGGCCCCCGACGACAGGGACGGCCCGTTCCCCCGCTTCGAATTGCAGGAGATCGTCGGCTCCCTCTGCGCCCTCGTGCGGTTCACGGTGGAGGTGTACGACTACAGGCGGCCCGACGGCGGCGACACCTACGCGGACGCCGTGTCGCACCGGTGGACGCAGCGGTGGACCTACGACGAGGTCGGGCTCGCAACCCGCGTAGTCTCGGGCTCCGTGTCCGTCCGGGCGTCCGCCCTGACCACCTCGGCCTCGCAGGTCGCGAGCGCCACCTCGATCAACGCGGGCAGCAATCCCGAGGCCTACCGGGCCGTCGTGGCGCCCACCCTGCCGCCGGGCTTCCGCCGGGTGCGGGCGGAGTTCGCCACCGACGAGACGGGCAACCGGATGCTCTACACCTTCGAGGACCGTGAGTTCCCGCGCGGCATCCCGAAGCCCGCGAAGATGGCCGACTGCTCGTTCACCTGGTCCATGCCCGAGGGTGGGATCGGCACCAAGATCTTCACCTGCGAGGTGGAGGGCGACGCCAAGACCACGGCGGCGGACCTGCTGGCGGCGGCCGTCAGCCTGTCCACCGGCCGCATCGTCTACACGCCGAACGCCATCTACGCGACGGCCGACCACATCGTCCTGATGGAGGTCACCGAGCACGAGATGCTCAGCCGCAACCGCGTGACCTTCCGCGTGGTCGCGCTGGGCACCTCGTCCCCGAGCGGGAAGCTCGTGCCGTCGAACGCCCCGATGCTCTCGGACATCCTCGGCGAGCTGACCGAGGGGCAGCAGGGCGGCCAGCAGGGCAACGGGGGCGTCGGCTACGCGCCGCCCACGGTCTACGGCACCGGCGGCGTCCGCGGCACGAGGCGCGGCCTGTGGTCGCCCTCCTACACCGGCGCGCCGTCCTTTCCCACGGCGGGCTGGGAGAAGGTGTCGGGCACGGTCCCCGTCCCGGTCTACACGCTGCCCGAGGCCGAGTTCGAGACGCTGATGGCGACGATCCTGCCGCAGAGCCCGACGATCGGCAAGGTGGCGGCCGGCGCCACGGAGAACACCTACCTCCACGTCGAGATCTCCGAGCGGCTCAAGGTCGAGTCGGGCATCGTGGCCCTCGACTCCATGTCGGTCTTCGACGCCGACGTGCCGTTCCAGTACCGAAAGCCTGTGGTCCACCTCGTGAGCGAGGCGAAGGCCGCGCGGCTCAACAAGTCCCCGAGCGTCGCGTTCCGCACCATCCCCCGGAGCGCGTTCGTCGTGTCCGACGACACCACCGTCTCGGCCGCCGCCCCGGACGCCAACGGGAACGCGGCGATGCTCATGGCCCGGCGCCGGGTCGTCAGGCTGCTGGACCCCGGCACGCTGGCGCCGGAGACGGCCAACAACGGCTACGCCAACCAGTTCGGAGGCGAGACGCTCTACCGCATCTTCTGGCCGAAGAAGACCACGCTCGCCCGTCCGCTCGACCCCCGCGTCCTGATCGGGCAGGCTCCCTACGGGGCCCAATCCATCTTCGACGCGCAGACCCAGCCAGATTCGTACCAGCTCGGAGCGGCCGGGCAGTGGGTGGCGCCGTGAGCGTGGCGCAGATGGGATTCCTCTCGCTCGTCGAGGGGCAGGAGGTCGCGTCGCGGTGCCTGCTGGTCACGCCGGAGCTCGCGGAGATCCTCCGCAACTACGGCTTCGACCCAGCGACCTTCAACCACATGAGGTGGCCCCACGGCGCCGGGCGGCACGCGTCCTGCCGGGTCGTGATGACCGGCGACGCCATCAACGCCCTCGCGCCGGGCGGGATCGCGGCGGCACCGCTCAAGTTCCGCATCGGCGACGTGGACTTCGACAAGGTCTACCTCCGCACGCCGCGGCCGATGATCATCGGGGCGCAGTCCCTGCTCTACGCCATCGAGGTCGTGGACGAGCGCTGGTACTGGAACAGCCGCCCGGCAGAGGCCGACCACAACATCTACTCGGACGCGAAGAACGCCAAGTTCACCGCCACCTCGCAGACCTCGCCCACGGCCATCGTCTCGGCCCTGCTGGCGGGCCAGTCGTTCGTCCTGCCGTCCGAGGTCGACATGACGGGGCTCGTCGAGGCCAAGACCGACACCTACGACGGCCTGCGGGACCTGCGGGCGCAGGATCTGTCCTTCGGCGACCTGATCGACCGCGTCTGCGCCATCTGCGGCGTCGTCTTCGCGGCCCACCCGTCGCCGGTCGCCGGCAAGCGGTACGCCTTCCTGCCGGTCGACAAGGGCGCGTCCGTGGCCATCGGGGAGACGGGCATCTACACCGCCAAGATCTCCGACCTCATGGCCGGCGGGCTCTACGCGGCCGGTGCGCCGGGCTCGCCCCCCGCGTGGATCGGCTCCCGCGCCGACCTCGGGGCCGAGATGCCCGCCAGCGTCCGCGTGATGTCCCCGACGTGGGTGCAGGGCAACGCCTACGCCTACGGCCAGACGGGTTCGAGCGGGCCGACGTGGACGACCAAGACCACGCACGCCTCGATCGTGCCGTTCCTCCTGGTCTTCAACTCCTTCGCGGGCTGGTGGCCGACGGGGCCCGCCCAGATCACCGCCGGGGACTCCATTCAGGACGTGTGGGACACCGTCTGGACGGAGGTGTCGACCGCAGGCACGATCGTCGACGCGAGCGCGGTGACCGCCCGGGCGAAGGTCGTGGCCCGGCTCCACTACTCGCGCTTCATCGCAGGCTGCGGTGAATCCCTCTGGCGCGGGTGCTTCAACGACTTCCCGCTGTGGGCCGGAGCCCTCGACCGCGAGTGGGGCATCGCCAGCGTGGGCGACCAGATCATCCCGCACACGCGGATCTCGGGCGACTGGAACGACCCCCGCCTCGGCTGGACCGCCGACCAGCGGCCCGTGACGCAGGGGCGGATCGCAGGCGTCGGCATGGCCCGCGCCGTGCCGCGTCCCGACGGAGGGGTCCTCATCGACGTTCCGATCGGCGAGGTGGGGGCGCACGTCATCGCGTGGATCACGACCGCGACTCTGATCACGGGCAAGGTGAACCGCTGGTACTACGCGTGGGAGGAGGTCGAGTGGAGCGTCGGCGCCAGCCAGTGGCAGACCAAGGTGGGCGGCAGGAGCGGCGGGTTCGGCTTCGGGCTCGGGCCCGCGGTCAACGGCGCCGAGGCGACCAACGAGGGCACCGACCGCGAATCGACGGGCGTGGACATCGACGACACGGACACGGCCAATGTCACCCTCATCGAGATCGGCAAGGGCGGCACGAAGCCGGTCTTCCGGCTCTACCGCTTCCTCGACGGTGGGGCGACGCCGGCCAATTCCCGATGGGTGTTCTCCGACGGCAACGAGGTCGACGTCGAGTGCACCGAAGCCAGTCAGGCGGCGGCCGGCTCGCAGGGCGGACCGCTCCTCGTCACGCCCCAGTTCGCCATGATCCAGCCTGCGGTGCCGATGTCCGCCGCCGTGCTGACGCCCTCGGCCTCCCGCGTCTACTTCGTCTACCTCGGCATGGCCACCACGGAGTGGGAGTGGTCCAAGGCCTTCGCCCGGGTCGAGACGGCCGGAGCTGGGGCCCAGTCCGCGCAGGTCGGCATCTGCATCGACGACAGTCCCCCGGACGGCAGCGGGCGGACGTTCACCATCGAGGCGCTGGCCGACCTCGCGTCCCTGACCACGACCGGCGGCAAGACGGCCGAGCCCGCGTCCGCCTATCAGGTCGCGGCTGGCTCCCACGTCTGGATGGCCGTCCGCGTCGCCATGGCCACCACGCAGCCGAGGATGAGGGCGGTGGACCACGACTGCGGCGTAGGGGCGGTCATGCACGCCTCGGCCCCCGTGCCCCTGACGGTCGGCTCGTCGTTCGTCGCCGCGGTGGCCACCTCCGCCCCCTCGGCGCCTTGGGTGGCGATCCGGGGGAGCATCTCGTGAGCATCCTGCGGAAGAAGTGCTGCTGCGCCGGGACAGGCGAGCCGGTGCCGACCACATGCGTCTGCACCGGCTGCCCGTCGGCGCATCTGGTCACGTTCTCCGGCCAGCTCTCGGTCGAGCTCGCGTCGGGCACCTTCCTCCAGTGGCAGTACACGAACGCCTCGGCGGTCATCGAGACGTTCGGCGGCTGCGGCGGCGCCCAGTCCCAGGTCGGCGGCGGGCAGATGGGGTGGGAGGCGAATCCGCCGGCGAGCGGGTGCCCGTCGAGCGGCTCGTGCTCCCTCTCGTCGTGGGGCGGCCTCAACGTCCTCATCTACCCCCTCGTCACGATCTCCTGCGGCGTGTCGCTCCTCAATCCGCAGGTGGCCGCGTTCGGGATCGCGACGCCCACCTACTGGGTGGCGTCCATCAACCCGATCCCGCAGATGTTCAAGGCCTCTGGCGGAGTCGCCTGCCCCTGCAACTGGGTCGAGAACGCCGAATACGGCTCGCCCGTGTCCGGACTGGCCCTGTACTGGCCGAGGCTGACGGTGTGCCCCACGGGCATCGGCACCCCGCCTGCGGGCATCGTGGTCGGCTGGCTGGGAGGCCTGTACCCAGTCGCCGGAGCCAGTGGGCAGGTGGCGATCCCCGGCGGCACCGCCACCGTCGGCGGGGGAGTGGTCGTCCAATGACCTGCGTCCACCGCAGCGCCGGAACGTGCCTGCTGGGGCTCCATGGAGGGACCCCGAGCCTCGCCGTGTGCCTCGGGGCGTGCACGAAGTACGAGGGCCCTCCTAGAGGCGCCGGGGACATCGCCGCGAGCGCGATCAAGGCGGCCACCTTCGGCATGGTCCGCCCGTGCGCAGGCTGCGGCCGACGCATCGCGAAGATGAACAAGGCGCTTCCCCTGCCGACGCCAGTGGACAAATCGGGGACGGGTCTTGAAGCCGCCACGGCGCCCCACTTGGATTCCGCGTGACCAGCATTTCGCCCACCTTCGAGCGCATCGACGCGACGGGGACCGACCTCGTCGGGGCGTTCTCGCTCGTCGAGGCCGCCGACGCGGTCGACCTCGAGGACGGCGCCAAGGGCTCCATCGTGTGCCTGAGCGCTCCGGGCGTCCCGGCGCTGCAGGCCGCGGCCGCCAACGGGAAGAGCGTGGTCTACGACTCCGACCAGCCGACGGGGCTCCGGGGCGGCGAGCGGCGGCGGATGATCGGCTCCCCGCCCACGTCGTTCGCGTCGTCTTGGAACAGCAGCTCGGCGGAGTCGGGCCCGCTCCACTCGGTCACGATCCCCGGCGGGACGCTCAAGGTCGGCGACGCCATCTTCGTGCGCGGGTGGGGCGGCGTCAGCACGACCGGCGCGCCCAACTTCACCCTGCGGAACAAGTTCAACGACGGCGTCTCGTCGCAGGCCATCGGCACCATCTCGTCTGGCTCCCCCGGCTCCGGCGCCTCCAACGCGCTGTGCACCTGCGAGGGCTGCTACATCGTGCAGGCGATCGGGGCGTCCGGCGCGATCGCGGGCTACCAGAAGGGCACCAACGGAACAAGCACGACCGATGGCCACCGTGGCCACGGCACCATCACCATCGACACCACGGCGGACATCGACGTCGAGCACACGGCTCAGTTCAGCGTCCCGAGCGTGTCCAACGCGTACGTCGCCGAGGGGCTCGTCGTCGAGATCGTCAGCGAGGATTGACCATGCCAGCCAACAGCAACCAGCTCCTCGTCCACTTCGCAGGCCAGCTCGACGAGTTCTGCCGGCTCTCGATCGCCCTCACGGAGTCCGCCGTCAGGCTGGCGGACAGCTTCGCGGCCGGCACCATCGCCACTGCTGCGGGATCGATGGCCCCCGGAGACACCTTCGGGGACACGCAGGCCACGCTGACCCAGGCCCTCGCCGTGAAGGCCCGATACGAGGCCGTGATCGCCGCCAACCAGAACGGCAACATCGCCAACCACCGGGCCCTCGTGGCGTTCCACGACGCCTTCCGGGCCCAAGCGGTGGGGGCATGACATGGCGAGGAGCCGAGCCGCCGGAGCGGCGGGAGGATCGCGGCCGGGACGGACCTACGTCGTCCGCGAGCAGTCGGATGATCCCTACAAGCGGTTCTTCTGGCTCATGGTCGCGGCCGTCATCGCGCTGGCGGGCACCGGCATCGTGTCGTACTTCACCACGCAGCGGAACGCCGCCGTGGAGCAGGCGGCCCTGCGGACGGACGTGGCGCAGATCAAGGTGCAGCAGGAGAAGCTCTCCGACGTCGGCCAGAAGCTCGGGGAGATGTCCTCGAAGACCGAGATGGTGTACGCGAGCCTCACGGAGCTGAGGTCGCAGCTCTCCGCGATCGGCGCCGACCGCTACACCGGCTCGCAGGCGGCGACCGACCGGCTCGGGTTCGGGAAGCTGCTGTCGGACATGACGCAGCCGATGCTCGCGAGGCTCGACCGCGCCGAGGAATCCCTGCGGGACCTCGCGGAGTTCAAGGCCCGCATCGAACAGTGGGTGCGCGGCGTGGAGGACGGACCTCGGCGCGTCACCACCGACGGAAAGGAATGACCCATGTCGATCACCCTCACCGGCAGCGGCGGACTCTTCACCCGGCTCGGGAAGCTCTTCGGGACGTGGCGGGACGTCGTCTCCGCCATGGACGCCCTGAACACCAACCTCGACGACGTCGCAGACGCCTACGACGGGGACCGCAGGCTCGACGTCGCCTCGCTTCTGGCCGGCAGCGGCGCCATGCTGGAGGGCTTCGCCGCGCCCTTCGCCTACATCCAGACGGCGGCGAGGGCGACCCTGCTGGAGCAGGTCAACGCGGACAACCCGCTCGCGCCGAAGACGCTGGAGCAGGCCGTGCGGGAGCTGGTCGACCAGATGACCGGAGCATCGGCCACGGTGAACGCCAACGCCACCAGCGTGACCCCGGCGGCGGGCTCCTCCAACGCCGGCACCGGCGGCTGCGTGGCCACGACCGGGCGAACCTCCACCTCTGACGCGTGGGAGAACGTCTTCGCGGAGGACCTCGCCATCCGGTGCACCGCCGACGGGCAGGTGGACACGACGCTCGACGGGGTCGAGGAGTGGTCGATCGACGGGGAGAACGCCGAAGCGACCTCCTCCCGGCGCTGGCCCGCCGACGGCAGCGGGGCGAGCGGCACCACGACCACCGTCTGCGGCTCGACCGACGCGGGCACGGACCCGGCGACCAACTCGACGACCAACGGGGACTTCGAGGCGTGGACCGTGGCCAACACGCCCGACAACTGGTCCATCGCCACCGGCGCGGCGGGCGTCACGGTGTTCCAGTCGGCGACCGCCCTTCGCGGCACCTACTCGGTGCGGCTGGAGGGCGACGGGGCCACCCTCGTCAAGCTGACGCAGACCTTCGGCTCGGCTGGCGGGACCACGGCGCGGCTCAAGCCGTCGACCTGGTACGCCATCTCCTTCTGGACCCGGCACAACGGTTCGGCCCCGGCATCGGGCGTCTGCCGCGTGTCTGTGCAGGACGCGTCGAACGCGGTCCTGTGGTCATCCTCCAGCTCGTTCAACGCGTCCACCCTCACCGGCTCGTGGGTCCAGAAGACCGTCATGTTCCGCACCGGCGCGGACGTGGCGTCGACCCACCGAGTCACGATCGAGATGACGACGGCGATCGACTCCGGCAAGGGCTGGCTTGTGGACGAGTGCTGCGTCGCGGAGATGCAGCAGGTCTACGACGGCGGGCCCCACGTCGCCATCTTCGCCGGGGCCACGTCCTTCGTGGTCGGCGACCAGTGGACGGTGGCGGTCGCCAACGACAACGGCG